>Ga0255774_10001042_pt1 | contig 23428 bp, 33 predicted proteins | sample 101ome_17_FD_179972 | JGI IMG/M metagenome (GOLD analysis project Ga0255774, IMG submission 179972) | Coastal salt marsh microbial communities from the Groves Creek Marsh, Skidaway Island, Georgia - 101407AT metaG (version 2) | ecosystem: Environmental > Aquatic > Marine > Intertidal zone >...
ATTGAAAAATCATTGCAACCAACACGGAACATCATTGAAAAATCATTGCAAGTTCATATAAAATCCCAGTCAAAGATCCAACAACATAAACCAAAACCCTCACGACACAATAAACCATAAACGAAGTCTCCGTCAACAAACTCTTCAGCGTACAAACCTTGATGGGTGAACTCGAGAAGAGAACGATTATCGGACATGAATGTCAACACTTCATCATAAAGTCGATTGACCAGATCATCCACTGCACGGTTCAATCCATCGTTTGAATCATATCTATAAAAGTGCCATTCTTCATGCATCTTACGAGCGAGATCACGGGCCATTGCAAAGTCTTGAGATGCACCAGTAGTGATTCGTTCCGCACCGAAAACAACCTGCTCAGCAATTCTCCCAGCAAGCAAGACACGTATCTTGTTCTCATAATAGAACTTTGTCTCCAAGACACCATCTTCCTCTGGCTGAAAGTAGGTCACACCACCACTATCACCCCTAGGCAATATGCTCACCGCTCGAAGTTTGTCATAGTGTGGATACAACACTGCTCCCATAAGGGCATGTCCACTCTCATGGTAACTCACCATTGTCTTTTTTTCATCACTCATGATCGTGTCACTCGTACTACCGACGACCATTCGTTGATATGCGTCCTCAATGTGTTCACGGGTGATGATACCATCTCCATTATCTCTCACACTCCTTATAGCCGACTCATTCAACAAACTCTGCAGATCTGCACCAGAGAAACCAGTAGTCGATTTAGCCCAATCTTTAAGGATCACATCCTCTGACAAGTTTTTATCACGAGAGTGTACACGAAGGATACGTTCCCGTCCCTCAACACCGGGAAGATTAATTTGTATTTTTCTATCGAACCTACCACTTCGTACTAGTGCAGTGTCCAACATGTCAGCTCGATTAGTTGCGGCAAGGACAATGACCCCTGTGCTATCATCGAAACCATCCATCTCCGTGAGTAACTGGTTCACAGTCTGTTCACGTTCGTCGTTGCTACCAAATCCCCCTGAACCTCCACGCTGCTTACCAACTGCATCAATCTCATCTATAAAGACGATGCATGGAGCATTGGTACGAGCCAGTGAGAAAAGATCTCGGACGCGTTTGGCACCCATGCCAACAAACAACTCTATGAATTGTGACCCACTCACACTTATGAATGGTACCTCACTCTCTCCGGCGATAGCCTTGGCAAGTAAAGTCTTTCCACAACCAGGTGGTCCCTCCAACAGACATCCACGTGGGATACTCGCACCCGCCTTCGTGTACGCCATCGGGTTCTTAAGGAAGTCAACAATCTCTGAAAGTTCATCACGCGCGGAATCAATACCTTCGACATCATCGAATCGGGTGACAACTTGAGTGTCCATCTCATATGTTTCTTTAGAGGTCATACCCCCCATACCAGAACCAATCGTGAAAGCACGGATGGCAAGAACTGTAAAGACCCCCATAAAGAGAACGGTCACAAAATCAAGCACACCCATCTTAGGTTCAGGGATGTCAATAACAATATTTGATTCACTCTCATGCAACGTCCTCCATAGCTCTTGGTTTTGAAAAATTCTTGTAGTGTTTATGTGACCATCGTCATCGACGTAAATCACCTCCTGAGTATCCGGTCTCAGTACAATTTCCTGTACCTCCCTGTGACGGACTGAGTGTATAAAGTCACTATACGTGCGTTTCGTGGGTTCCACCTTCTTCTTTAAAATGCTCGGTGAAGGAGCAGTGAACAATTGCCGAAGCATACTTGACATGTGCCGACACTTTTTTTTCTCAATTTATTGCATGGTGAACGCACCACCGAATGTGAGAAATCAAAGACGGAGAGCCATCCAAAGAGCAAGGAACCAGATCACGTCCCAAGAGATTGGACAACTCTTAAGACGGATGCAAGCTCGACGACGACTCTTTAACAGTGACAATAACAACAACGGACCCAAAAGCCCACCGAAGAAACCAAGAAGGTTGAACGAAAGCAGCATCCAAAGGTTTCAAAACATGCTCAACAACATGAAAAATATCCGTGAGATGAACAACAATAACAACAATCACCCGAAGAATAAGAACATTCGAACCTGGTACAACAAGAACATGACCAATGGGAACAAAAAGAACATCCCGAGGAACAAACGGGTGTACCTAGACGTGAACGTGAACAAAGGACGTATAAGGACTGTTTATAACAAAAGAGCTATTAATGAGATGATCAAAACTGGTCGTACACTCAGGTCACCGGTAACCCAAAAGAGATTCACGCGGGACAACGTTAAAGGGTACCCGCCGACTGCCTGATTCGACGGGCAAGCTGCATGTCCTTAGGCATGACAGTCACACGCTTTGCGTGGATGGCACACAAGTTTGAATCCTCGAAGAGACCGACGAGATACGCCTCGGCAGCCTCTTGGAGAGCCATCACGGCACTCGACTGGAAACGGATGTCCGTCTTAAAGTCTTGCGCAATCTCACGAACCAGTCGTTGGAACGGGAGTTTGCGGATGAGAAGTTCCGTGCTCCGCTGGTACTTGCGGATCTCACGGAGGGCCACGGTGCCCGGACGATAGCGATGGGGTTTCTTGACACCACCCGTCTGGGCCTGACCCTTGCGGGCAGCCTTCGTAGCCAGTTGCTTTCGGGGAGCCTTTCCCCCGGTACTTTTTCTCGCGGTTTGTTTCGTGCGGGCCATTTTCTTGCGTCGAATTGTGACGACTACTGACACGCCTCCTCGATTTTTTTACTACTGTCCGTGCACCCAATGCTGTGCCACTCGGGGTCCTCCTGTCTTTCTTCGGCAGACAAATCAGACCAACCCGGGTCATCTTGGTAATAAAAGCACGTGTTAGGATTCGGGTGGGAAGAGGTACGGAAACCATAAATGTCGTGACCGGCGGCACGGGTCGCGTTGTAACAATCACCCTCCTCGATGGTGTCACCCTCGATCACGTTGTACGGACCCTCCGGCCGGGTACCTTTATTAATCCACGTGTCCGTCGTACTGATACCAGACGGTAAGGTTCTCGCGTTGAACACGCTTTTAGTTGGGGACCAACTGTAGACCATGTGCGTCTCCGTTACCTCAATCTCCTTAACAGCCTCCGCGTCATCTTCGACACTCGTGAGGATTTGCAACTTCGCGCCAACAATCCTATCTTGGCAACAATCCTTCCTGTTCACGACAACAATCTCACCAATCTTCTTCACACCACCCAAGTCAATCGTGATGTGGTCGGGGCCGTCCGTACCGGTCGTATGTCCAAAGTTCGCAAGGACGCCATCGGTAATGTTCGCGTAAGGTCCTGCACTATGTGCTTCGGACCCACCGGAAACATCCTTCGATTTAGAAATCAATACACCTTCATCGTCAAACACGCCAATCTCTGAAATGTTCAAAACTGCACCCGAATCCGGTCGAAAGAGGCGCACATATTGCCCTTCGACGAAGGTCGGCGGCGGGCTAGGACTGCCACCGCCACCTGACGGGGAAGGGTCCGGTGACGGGGAGGGACTCAACACGTACCAAGCCCCCCCGGACAATGATAAAAATGAACAGCACGCCATCATCAAGATTGCAATGATCAGGGGTGCCTTCGACTTTCCAGCCATGAAATGAACCAACATTTTTTTTTGTTGACGACGTCATTTCACGACGCAGGCAATGTCCCACGTCGAACTCAAAACATACCAACGTGAGTTGACCAACCTGGGGGTCCGGTGGGTTCCCAAAGACACGTCACAAATGAAAAAGGTGGGTGAGGAACTCCTCGTTGTGGGGGACGGGATAGGGTACCACGTATGGAAGTTACCAATTAAGAGTAGAAAATCAGATCACTTTACAAAGAAGAACATTTACGAATTGTAATCATCAAGTGCCAACCAAATCTAGTCTCAAGCGCGCGAACCAACTCTGGTGGCATGGCCTCGAACCAAGGCTCACGGGTGTAATTGTATTTTTTGTACTCGTCTACATTCCACTGGAAGATGTGATCTTGCTCGATCGTGACCTCACCACCGAAGTCTTTGACCAAGTCCCTGATCTCCTCGTGGGTGTAGGTGTTGGCGATAGGCACCCCGGACTGTGCCTCGTACTGGTCCAACCCGGCGTCGATACACATCTTCTTCCATGAGTTTTCTGCGTACATCATCATCTTGAAGACACCACCCGGTTTGAGCATGGCCCGAATGTTCTCGAGGGCTGAAGGCAAATCACGGATGTGGTGGAGGACGCCGAAACTGTATATGAGGTCATACTTTTTCTCCGAACGCCACGACTGGATGTCTTGGACTTGGACGTCACCCTGGAGACCGAAAAGTTCCAAACGCTTTCGAGCCAAGTCGATAGATCGTTCACTCACGTCGATGCCCGTGTACCTCGCACCATGCTCGGTGAAACTTTGGGCCGCCGTGCCGATGCCACATCCCACCTCCAAGACATCCTTGTCCTTCCACTCCGGGAAGTTGGCAAAGGTCTTGATGTGTGGCTCAACCTTGTACTTGCGAGTAGTCACTTCCTCGAAATACTCCTTCGTGCCGATAGGCTTGTCGGAGTGTTTAATATTGCATGGTCGATCGTCCCAAAATTTTTTCACCGTCTCGTCCATGATTCCTACTAGAGAATGCGCCCTCGTGTTTAAACCACCGTCACTTTACGACGCTTCTTTATGGAAGATCCATGCGCTTGCGCAGCGAAAGCCGACGATCGGCAAACCTTGTTGGAGTTACGAAGAAAGGGAGTTCCGTGGGGACGGGCACAGTACCAAGCCGCGATCAATCAAAATGCGGACTTGCTGGAGTGGCTTTACTCGCGGGGGTGTCCGGAACACAAAGACACCCTGGAAGCCTTGTTGAACATGTTGCGCGATCGGTACACGCCCGAGGTTGTCTCTTGCATACGGATCGTGACCGAAAGAAGGTGTCAAAGCAGGGACTGGCTGGCCAACGAGGTGACGAACAGTCCGTACCTCATACGAGGAGGCAGACGTCGACGGACTTTATACTGAACACCATACGCAAAAGACACAACGCTCGCGTGTACGAGGAGACGAGCACCATCACGGACACGGTGGAGTCCCTCACCACCCTCCTCAACAGGCTCATAGACAGCGACGCCCCAGACGAAGAGACGTGGAAGGTGGCGAACGCACTCTCCCTGATGAAGGACAAGCAGGCAAAGTTCTACCCCCGAAAGGACGCGGTGGATCTCTCCGTCGACCAATACGGGTCCCTTCTGAGCGTGAAAAAAATAAGTGAAACATATAGATGGTGCCACCGGTCGTAGACAGGGCCAGGATCGAACGCTTGCGCCCACCACCGAGTGAACTTCGGGTGGCGTTGAGTATGAACACTTTTGGAATTTTTGTGATAGTATTTACAGCTATAGGCCTCTATATGCGCTACTGTAACCTCAAGAGTCGTAAGAGTGACATATACGATACTTTAAGACTTTAGATGGCGGGAGATACACGTCCCGCTTAAGGAGTTTATTGAGTTTTTTCTCCGGGATGGACGTCTTCTTCGTGTACGTCTGGCGAATCATCGCCATGAGCTTGTCGCACGAACGAACCTCGTCCTTGAGCTCTTCAAACTTTCCCCACATCCCCGTGGAGAGTTGGTGAATCAAGATGTGGGCGTTCGCCGCGATCAAACGGTCGTGACCACCCAGCAGCATGAACGTCGCGGCCGAGCAGCACGCACCCTGGGCGATAGTCACCACTTTGACCCTCGACCGTTCGAGGACGTTCATCGCGCTGAACCCACAAAAGAGGTCACCACCTTCGGAGCAGATGTTCACCCTGATCTCGGGCTTGTACCCGACGAGGTCGACGCTCATCTTCAGCACGGCCGCCTCCAGGGTCTTGAACTTTTGCACGAACTCGAGCATGGTCACTTCACTAATCTCACCGTAAAAGAACATCTCGTTCCCTATGACTCGGACGACCTCGATCGTTTCATCGTCGTCCGAATCATCCTTGGCGTTCCGAAATTGCATTCTTCAGTCGCTTCTTAATTGATGTCATGACCTTTGGCTTTAACTTTTCCATCGAGATGTGGTTCATAACGTCAAAGGCTTGGGTCGTTATGTCGTAGTCCATAAGGATGTCGATGTTCCCCAACTCTGCGTATTTTCTCAAGAGTAACAATTCACCGTGACCCAACTTGCCACCAGACGCCGCGCGTATCTTGTTCAACTTTATGGAACGCATACGCATGTTCCCGTGCCTGGTCCAACTCGATCCAGGTCGGATGGTTTCCTTCACCAGTGGCTCGCCCATGTTCTTGTAAGGCACCAACACCGCGGCGTGTACAAAGTAATCGTAAAAACCCCAATCGAAGGCGTACAACGCCGAGTCCAGAACGTCCGCGTCACTGAAAGAAGTGGCACACCGGTACATGTCGACACCCTCGCTGTCGTATACGTTTTCAAACATGATGTCCCACGTGTGTCCGTGCTCGCAGATGTTCTCGAGGTCGTGGTCCCTCCGGGGGTCACACAAAATCTCGTGCACTTTCTCCGTCGGAGTCAGAAAGACGTCCTTTAAGTCACTCCTGTCCTCCGTGTACGATAAGAAATCCCTTATGTTCCCTCTCGATTGTTCGGCGGCATAAAGACTAAAATCCGATGCGGGAACTAACAACCTTAAGGCACAAGGTGGGTGAGGAGGGATGATGATGGTCTTAAAGCCGGCCATAAAGAAGGTGTGCCTCGACGTGACGAGCAGGTTGCCTTGCGTTAGGCGACGCCCCTCCGACACTTGCTCTATGAGGTTCTTGTAGGACGTCTCCATCTCGTAGTCCTCTATGTAGAGGTGTTGCGTGCTCGGTCGCATGAGGTCGAGGAAGTGTGAACTTTTCCGTAGATGCTCGGTCTGGATCTCGACCCCTCGACCATTCAAGACTCGCTCGAGGACGAAGGACTTTCCCACCCCACACGGTCCACATATGAACACGTTCTCGCCCTCCGCGAGGTAGGTGCGAATGAGTCGCTCGTTCTCCCCATGCAGCGTCACCGTCGTCGCATTTTTCTCTTCGGTGATGTCAATGGTAGAGACAAAACGATCCATCAATGAAGACCTCACTAGTCAGGCGATAGATTTTATCACCTCGAACGAGACGCTGCATGAAAAACTCTTCTATCCCTTAAGGCGACGCATCCTCCCATTCGTCGCGTGTGCCGGAATCTTCAACCTACTGCTCTTGGTACTGTTAGTCTATATAGCTAGCAGATTGTCGCGTGCGTCAGAAAAAATACCAAGTTAGAGTATGTCAGAAATTGGCGACGAACCAAAACAACTCGGTCACCGCGTGTGGCATCAGCAACAGGAGGTCATCCTTAAAGCATGGGGAGAAGCCGCCGCTTGCTACCGATACATACACTTCCAGGCTTTCATGTCCTACAAGCGAACATACATGCGCGCAACCCTCCCGGTCATCGTGTTGTCAACCCTCACCGGTACGGCAAATTTTGCAATGTCCGACGTCCCTGAGAATCTCAAACAGACCGCCCAACAAACCATCGGGGCCGCCAACCTCGTGGCCGGTCTCATCGCGACTATCAGCACCTTCCTTAAACTGTCAGAGAACACCGAGTCCCACAAGAACGCGGCGTACACCTTTGGTAAGTTTTCACGAAAGATTCGATTAGAGCTGGCCCTACCCCTTAAGGATAGGACGAAGGACGGTGTCATCATGATCGAGGAGTGCAAGGCTGAATACGACAGGATGTTGGAACAACAACCCGACATCCCCAAACACATCCTCGAAGAGTTCGAGAGGACGTTCCCGGGTAGCAGTCTGTACAAACCCGAAATATTACAACTCCACCCCATCCGAACCTTCCCAGCCATCCGTGAAAATATCATCGTGAAAAAACTAAGAGAAATGACCGATGGTAGCTGGCGGGAGAAGAAAAAGTTGATGAAGGAGTTGGAAGCCATCCGGAAGAGCGGCGAGGGCTTGGTCACCGCACCGAAGAACACAACCATACTCAAACGATCCCTGTTCGGTCGACAAAAAGAAAAGAACGAGGAACCCGTGACCCCGTGTGTATCAGACGACGAGGAAGACGAACAACCAGCCGCTCCCGTGCCCACTGACATCGAATCCGGTCGAACCACCCCGTCGAACGAAGACTAATTTTTTTCTCACGCAAATCAAAAAGGATGAACGTCATCTTCCTCCTCCACCTCGTCTTGTTCCTCATCATCCTCGTGATTCCGTTCACCAATAACAAACGCCACCTCGAGGTGTACACCATCATGATACCGTTCATTTGGCTTCACTGGATGACGAACGACGACACGTGCGCACTCACCCAACTGGAGATGGCACTGACGAAGAAGGAGAAACACGAAACTTTCTTCGGTCGGCTGGTGTCACCCGTGTACAAGATGAACGAGGAAGACGCGAATAAATTCTGGATCAGTGTCATGTTCTTCTTATGGCTATTCGTCCAGTGGCGTTTAGGACGATTAGAATTCCTTAAGGACGATCTAAAGATTATCCGCCAGAGCTTTGGTAAGAATGACCGAGTGGCGCGATAGCGACGTTGGTGAATTGAACCGGTGTTTGCGGGAATTCGTCCTACCCGAACTCACGCGGTTGAGGGTCGAGTTGAATGACCTTCGGGAAGCCGTGTGGCCTTGGGTGCAGGCACAAAAAGAGAAGAGCCCACTGGATGACATCCAATCCAAACGCAAAGTACTGAGTGAACTCCACGACGAAGATGCTCGACACTTGTTGGAAACAAAGGCACGCATTTCCAACAAGGGTTTAGTCAACCACGAGTACGGGTTGATTTTTTTTCCTCAGAATAAGTAACTAAAGATGATTCTATCTTTAATCACAGGCCTTGCGACATCACCCTACGTCGCCTTTAAGAAGGACAAGGACCTGGACATGTACACCCTCGGTTGCCTGACAATGTCGTGCGCCTCACTGAGCATGAGTGTCATGAACATGTTGAGGCTGCCCTTCAAACCGTGGATGATCTTGATCGTGTGCTGCGTGCTCTCCCTCTTTTCGACGGCGATGATCGCTACCGACACGGCCCACCGTTTCAGTCGCAAGGATGACGACTAAAAAAAGTTGTCCGTACGATACATCTTCACCTCGAACTCTCCGTCCTGGCCGGTCACAGAGACCCGTTCCTGGCCGTAAAGTTCTGAACATCCGATGTCATCAGTGCACTCGCGCCCGTCTTCCGTGGTGATGGGGAGGGGATAGATTTGATTCCCATTATTGGTCGTCGTGTAGTAGTGGTACCTGTCTCGGTGCGTGCGCGTCTCCTTGCCGTACAGGGGCAAGGTTTCGCTGTTCGGTCCGATCAGCAGACCCATCTGTTGTGTGTGTCCGGGCTTGTACTGCTTGATTGGTGCGTCCCTGTACTCCGGCGTTCTTTTGGGTCGAACCTCCACGGGCACGGCCACCGGAACCTCCACCTCGACCTCCTCGACCACTTGACGCGGGTTGTTCCACAAGTAGATGAGGCCGAAGAGTAGGAGCGCGACGGCTGCGTACATAATTTGGAACTTTGTCTTGTTCTTAATCTTCATCTACTACAATACCTAGAAAAATTTAACAGCTGTCCACGTGAATCCCGAATTGCCCGTGTACAAGTTCCAAAAGCTGAACGCGGCCTCCACGTCCACCTTGTCACCCCTCTCTAAACTTTGGATGGGCATGTCCGTGGCGTTCTCGGCCATGACCCTGTTGTACCTAAAGGGGACCTTTATGCGTAAGACGTGCCCCTCGAGGGGATCCTCCATCTTGTGATACTTGATGTACTTGCGCTTGCCTTGATGCCACCGCTCGACGAACGCCACCGTCTGTGCGTCTACGGTGACCCTCAAGTACATCTTCCCGTTGTACTCGTACATGGGTTCGTACACAAATCCACGAAAACGCATCGTCCCTATGTATGTTGGGTGGCTTTTTTTCTAAGCGGACAGGACCAAGACCAACACGACGACCAAGACGACCAACGCGTGGGTGAGGAGGACGGGTCGAAGGGGTGCGCGCGTGCCGAACTCCTCGTGACAAAACTTCCGCGCCACTTCGACGGCGCTCTCTATGGACGCGAAGGGCGTGTCCCTCGGGGACATCATCCCCACGAGGGCGACGTGTGGGCACTCACCCCAGTACGGGACCTGACCCAACAATCCGTACGCCCCTGAACTTTGCGTGAAGGACCACCCCTTGGCCTCGTCCCATTGTGACCCCCACGCGATGCGAACGTCCTTCACACCGGTGAGTCCCAACTGTTTGACAACCTCACGCTTGATGACCTCCGGTGGTGAGCGCAAGACCTCGCTCGTCAACTCCGTGATCACGCACGATAGGGTCTTCTTGTCCGCCAACCGCGCGGGGATGATGTTCCACCGGGTGTCCATCACGGCCTCGAAGAAGGACACGTCCGGGGCCTCCCCCTCGAAGTCAACCAACACGTTCATGGCCTCGTACAGACCACTGTCCAACTTGGCCACGGCGTTCGGGCCCCAGTTGTCACCGACCAACGCCTTCGCTTGGGCGTGATCGACGGCGAGGATCATCATTCCATCCTTCACCGGTTTGGCGCCACCCTTGAAAGTGGCCAAGTATTCGTTCTCACCGTAGGTCACTTTGTCCAACTCGGCGTTAAAGATAAACTTGGCACCCGCCATCTCGAGGGCCGAACGCATCTGGTCCGACATGACCTTGCCGGAAACTTTTTGGGTGTACTGGCGGCTGAGAGCGATGACGTCAAAGCTCTTCACGTACTCGTACGCCGTCATCTTCGTCCACGGCACGCCGTCCATGATCATGGGTGTGTGTTGCAAAACATCCCGCCCACCCCTGGACAGGCGACCGACGGCCTCCTTCAGACTCAAAGTCTTGTAGTATTCCGGGTTGGTGAGAACTCTCGCGGCGAGGGATGAGAGGGTCACGTAATCCACCAAGGAGAGCTTGGGAAGGAGTGCCCCGTACATGCCAATTGTGGACGGCTCGAAAATGTCGGACCACTCCATCCCCATCTCATCGAACATTGATCGAGTGTTGACGTAGGCGTTTTGGAAGACGATCCGATGGCTGTGTAGGTCGCGCTCATCCACGCTCGGTTCCCACCACGAACCACCCGGACCGGGCTTTTTGTCGTAAAGGATCACCTCGTGGCCCGTGCCACGGATGATTTCCCACGCGAGGGCCAATCCCGTCGGACCGCAACCGACGATGTGCACGCGCATTCTTGCTTTTACGAGAGATTTTTTATGTACTGAGCATGTAAGTTGAAGATGATCAAGGTCGTCTCCGTGAAAGCTCCGGGCCCACCGAACAGGGCCAAGCAGCGACTGAAGACGTGGAAGTTTGCAGGTAAATTTCTATGGAAGAATGCGACGACGCCGAACAAGAGGGAGTTGGGTCGATGGACCCGGGACGAACTCATCAAGTTGGGCGCCACCTACATCAAACTGGGGCAGATAGTGTCGACGAGATCGGACATATACCCACCAGAATTGTGCGAAGAGCTCACCTTGCTCCAAGACGCCTGCCCACCTGATCCCGTCGACTACTCCATGCTTCCTCGTGGACTGTCGTACTTCGAGACCAAACCTTTTAAGAGCGCGAGCATCGGTCAGGTCCACCGCGCCACCTTGAGTGACGGACGGGACTGTGTCATAAAGATTAAAAGGAGGTACATCGAGGACATCCTTCGGATGGACACGCATAACATCAAAGACATTGTCAACTTTCTCGAACGAGTGGGCGTGGACACGGGCACGGGGAACGGGTACGTCTTGGACGAGAGCATCGCCAACCTCATCGGTGAGAGTGATTACGTCAAGGAGGTGCACAACGGAATGGCGTTCAAAGAAAACTTTAAAAACGTCCCGTGGGTCAAGGTCCCAGAGATGTACACCGAGTACTGCTCTAAGGACGTGATCGTCATGGAGTACGTGCCTTCGCAAAAGTTGAACGAGATCGACGACCCCCACGTGAACAGGAAAAAACTAGTCGAGGCGATGACCCGCGCCTACGTTAAGATGACGATGGAGGACGGCCTCTTCCACGGTGACCCACACCCGGGGAACCTCGGGTTCAACGGCGAAGCCTTGGTCTTCTACGATTTCGGACTGATGGTCACCATCGAGAAGGAACTCATGGACGGGTGCCTCGAGATCCTGTCACACATCCTCAAGAAGGACACCAAAAAGATTGTCGAAACCTTGATCCGGTTGAGGATCATCATCCCCACCGCAGATCAGGCGGACATTGAAATCTTCCTAGAGGCCATCCTCCAGTACCTCGAGAGTGTGGACATTAAAAACCTCACCGACACCATCCTCCAAGACGACATCCTCTTGGAACTGGCGGAAACCAAACCCTTCCTGCTCCCGTCGAATTTCATCTACCTCGCCAAAGCCTTCACCCTCGTCGAGGGACAGGCCAAACAGTTGGACGAGGATTTCAACTACTACACCTACCTCGAACCCATCCTTAAGGACAAAATCAAAGACGTCGTTGACGTCAAGTCTTACGTGAGCACGGCTGCGCAGATGCCGACGACGATCGCCAACATCTCCACCGCGGTGGCTGGTCTCGAGAGGAGTCGATCCGCCATGAAGAGACAGATCGATCGGGCGAGACGGGAGGTGAGGTTCGCACAGTACAGCATCCTCTGCGCGATGGTTGCGGTTGAGCAGGATAATAAGATGTTATTTACACTGTTTGCTTTGGGTGCGGTCTACTTCACTTTTGCCTATCGAAAAAATCGATAGCGGCGTCACCGGGGATGGTGGGCACCTCTCGGTCCTTTTCGAAAAACTCCCGGTGCTCGCGGAGGAGCTCCTTGGTTCGACGCTCTTCCTCTCGCGCGATGTCCTTCATTCGGTCACCCATGCGCTCGAAGTCCGATTGTCGATCCTTCAGGAGTTTCTTACCAAACTTGCGGAACTTCTTGAGTTCCTTCTTGCGACCGGCGTAGACCGGGACGACGTGGACGTTCTTGCTCACGGTGAACATTTTCCTTTGTCTAGTGTGGTTCCAAATCTTTAATGAAGTCATCCAACGACCTCCAGTACCTTTTAATGTCCTTCATAAAGCGCTTGTTCTCCTCCAAGGCCTCGCACGGAAGTTTATTCTTCCACAGGTAAGCCAAGTTGCTCTTGCTGTACTTTGTGGATTTCTGGTGTTCCGTCGGTCGGCGCGCGGTGATCTTCTTCGTCGCCTTCTTCTTGGTGGCCGCGACCCTTGGTTCGACCCGGTTTATGAAGCTCAGCCCCTGCATGACGGTGTCCGCGAGGTCATCCTTCTTCCGACTCGCGTCGAACACGGGGATCCAGTGATTGTTTGACGGGGTGTCAGCGATGAACTGACGCGCGCGTTCGATGGCCGCCTTCTTCCGTCTGTTGTACTGAACCTTCCCAGCGCCCACGATGTCCGGGATCTTGTACTTTGCGTCATAAAGGATGGTCTCGCTGCATGGAACCTTGATGATGAAATAACTCTGAAGGAAATGCATCACACTCACCATCTTCTTGTTCCGGTCCGGCTGCTTCTCTATAAGGATCGTGGTCGCGTCGAGAACCCACGGTTTGTCGTCCAGGTGCTTGCGGAGACTGACAAAGAGACCGTCGTCACTCTCGGGCGGAACGCCGCTCACGTCCCACTGGGTGATCGTCTTTGTCTCCTCGTCCAGCAAACACATGGCCAAGTTACGTATGCCAACGTCGATGCTTAAGAGCATCCTTTAAAGTACATTCTCTCGTTCACTTTAAGTTTAGAATTTCTTACCGGTCGGGACCCGTCCGGCGCCAGGGCCACCACCACCGCGCTTGTTACCGCCACCCCCGGACATCCCCAGAACGGCCAAGGTCGCGAACACCATGATGCAGAGGCCGAAGAGCGCGATCCACGAGGCACCGAAGGACTTGACGACGTCGGCGATCCCCTTGTTTTCTTGAGATACCGAAGCGTCCGCGGCAGCCTTGATCTTATTCGTCATCTCGTCGTTGGTGATGGCCGTCTTGAGCATGTCCAAAGTCGCCTTGATACCCATTTGCATCGTGATGTCCTGTGAGAAGTTGATGCCACCGTAACCCGAGGTGCAGTCCATGTTCCCGCGGATGATGAGCTCACCGCGGTTGATCGCGACCTGTTCGCCGAAAGCCTCCGAAACGTTCTCAGTGGTGATGGTCCGCTCGATGATGTTCTCCAGACGGGTCCGCATCGTCTGCTTGAGGTTTTGTTCGTTCCCGAACTCCAAGTTCCCCATCTCCGTGACCAAGTCCATGTTCGCCTCCATAGCCGCCTGAAGGTCGTTGTTGATTTGGGCTTTGTTCTCGACAATCAACTCGGCGACGACGGATGTGTCCGTCTGCATCTGCGCATCGACAGACTGATTGACGTTAATGTCACAGCCGATGTTGTTACCGGAGATGACTATCTTCAAGCGGTTGATTCCGGTTTGGGACGCGACCGCGCGCGATGTGTTCTTCGTGGTCTGTTCATAAAGGTTCTTGGAGACGACATCGAAGGAGAAAAATTGTTCGATGGTTTGCTGTTTGCCTCCTCCCATTGTTGGTACTAATCCTGGCTGAGAAAAAAAATGAGCACATGAGACATATGAGATTGAACGCCGTCTTGATTGCCATCGCCGTCGTCGTCATCTTGTATTGGCTCCGAACCAAGGAATACTTGGACCCGAAGTCACCGATCTACAAGTACATACGTGAGAATGAGAAGATCAACCCTTGGTTCGTCATCTCAATGCTGGACAATGCGGGGATCAAGTACAACGAAAAAGAAGCAGTGCGCGTCTTGACCGAAGGGGTGAAGTCGTACATGCGAGAATACATAAAATCTTTGTAAATGGTAGATGGCCGAAGAAGAAGAAGACCCGTGCGACCTCACCAAAGACGGTGGGTACGATCACTGCCGAGCCAAAATGGATGACATGGAGACCTTCTCCAAGGGTGACCTGCTCAAGTGGGAACAGTGGTCTACCAAAGATTGGGACCAAACGTACAAAGACCAGGCGAAGCAGTTGTACGACGAAGGTAAGGTGAAGTACTGCAATCACGACAAACTCGGGAGGTACGAGGACACGATCAGTTGGGGTGACGTCAAGTGTTACGACTTGGACACGGACAATTCCATCCGCCGAGACTTCTGCCTTCTCGAGGACGAGTACCGCCTGGAGAACAATCACAACCTGTGTCGGCGATCGGCCGTTGGGGACACCCTGTACGAAGAGATGGCGACGACGTATTGTGAGGCAGAGGGAAATCACAAGAAGTGGTGGTGTGGGTGCTACAACGTCCTCCACCCGACCAAGTGCAGCGACAACCCCAACGCGGCGACGTGCCCGATGGTTTCCATCGATCCCTTACTGGCGGACGAAGACGCCATCGGTCAGGAAGGGTACGACATCCTTGTGAACAACAAACACTGTAGGAAGCGCGTGTGCGAAGCGGATCAGTTCGTACCCAAGTCCATGCCCGCGTGTCCGAAGAGTGTCACCATCTGTGACAATGTGTATAACCTTAAGGAGTCCTCGACCTCGGACGTCATCCGCGGTTGCGTCGACACCGACTTCCCGGAGATCGACTGGGAACAGTGGAACGAGCAGGAGATCCCACCGATGCCCCAGTGGATGATCGATCGACGGAAAAAAGACGATGACAGCGGCGTCGCCGAAGACCCGGTGATGATGATCACTCTCATCGTGATTGCCTTTTGCCTCCTTATAGTCATAGGTGCCATCGTTTACTTTTCGGTATAAAGACGACACCCATGTGATTTTCAGACATGACGTGGTGTTGGTGGTGCGTGCACCCGTTCGAGGGTGAGCAATTGGCCTTGCCTTACAAATACGATGAATTACGAAACAGGTTCAGCACGACGGGGTGTTTCTGCAGCTGGTCGTGCATGAAGGCGTACGCCATAGACAAGTACGGGATCACCCGCGGTGGAGTCATCTCGTCTAACATCATCATCATGCGGAAGAGGATGTACAACAAGATCGGACGAGTGCGTCCGGCGCCGTGGAGGTATCACCTCAAAGTCTTCGGGGGTGACATGACCATCGAGGAGTTTCGCGAGGGCGCAGCGAAGGACGTCGAACCACCCAAAAAGATCGACACCGTCAGTGCCTCTATTGCCACCACCGACGACTTGTCCCAACCGAACAAGTTTAAGATGGAGGAAATAAAGAAGAGTGACGTACCGAACCAGCCCTTAAAGCTGAAACGACCCAAACCCTTGAAGACGACTCACAACGATTTGGAGTCAGCCTTGGGACTCATCATAGAGACCAAACCCAAGCAGTTGTCGCACGAGACCGAGGTCTCGCGGTAGACGTAGTGACACGCCTCGCACGTTCTGTTTCTGGACACGTGTCGTCGCTTGAGCAAGCCTTTGTTATACAATTGTAAATCGTGGACCGTGTACACGTTGTAGTCTACAATCGTTTTGAGATCGGGGAACATCTTACTTCATGCAACACGCGAAAAGTTTAAGCTTCTTGAGCTTCATCAGTTGCGCACCCGCGTCGATGATCGGGTCGGCGAGCTTCTTGAGGAAGGTCTCCAACTCGGTGTCGGTCTCGCCTTTTTCGATTTGTTCGATGAGGTGGAAAAGGATGGACTTGACCAAGCGCTTCTTCTCCGGCCCGCTGAGCTTCTTGATCTTCGAGGTCTCACCCATGAGGATGGAGATAATCCCCGGGATGTCGGTTTGTTGCAAACCGTCGTGGAGGTACTGACTCTTGATGCGTTCGACGACGGACAAGAGGTGCTTCGTGTCGACGACGCCTTCGTGTGCCTTGAGGATGTTATCCATTATGTTGTTGTAATCCCTACCCAGATTTTTTTCACTCGCATATAGCACATGGATGTCGACGGAACAATCCTCACCGTGGCGCTCACCATCGGCTTCATCCAACTCCTCGCGAGCGTGAACAGGGCCACGGAGAAGTTAGACCTCCAAGAGATCAGCCTCGCCGTCTTCGTCAGCAGTCTGTGGGTGATTTACGAGTTCAGGAAGGGCGGGGTAAACCTCTCGAGCACGTACGCACTGCTCGGCCTGGGGGTGAATCTGTACCTGCTAAATAAAATTTTACTGCGTCGTGAGGATGAGTCGCGGCGTGAAAGACGAGCTCGATGAGTTCGACCTTCTCCTTGTGTGAAAATGTTCCTGCCCTACGGACAACGTAGGCCAGGACCATGAACAGGAAGTGTATCGTCTGTACCACGGACATACTGATATTACATTACATTTAGATTAGGCAATCTTGGACGCCCTGTACGCGTTCACCGCACCCTTCGCCTTGCGGGTGACACCGTAGCCGCCGACCAAAACGAGGAGGGAGAAGACCGCGAGGCTGATGCCGGCCCAGGTCTCGTCGGACTTTTTCGCGTTCGAACACTTCTTGGAGAGGTCCAAGGTCATCGCGGAGTTGATGAGACCCAAGATGCCGAAGATGGCCAAGAAGGCCGGGACATCGTTCTTGAAAAACTTGTTGATGAGGAGGGTGAACGGAATGGCCAAGCCCAACGTCAAAGTGACGACCTGGAACTCGTTGTTTCGAATGTACGTCTTCTCATTCTTCTTGGCGTCGCACTTCTTGAAAATGCTGATGCCCATGGAGGTGACGATCATGTGGAAGAGACCGACGAGGGCGAGGAAGAGCACGGCCATGAAACCCATCTCCGGGTCGATCAAGCCTTGGGCGAACTTTTGCACTTGCGCGTAGGACGGGACGCCAGCCATCTGTGTATATCTATACGTTTACATTTTTTGTTCCGGTGAGACCTGGACGGAGTTCACCCCCCGTCCCGGACACCACCCATTGACGGATGACGTCCAAGTCGTCCATCTCGCAGTCCCCGGACCACCTGAGGGCGTACCTGAACCTGTCCGGGAGTTCCTCGACGACCGTCCACATCCCCAAATGCCGCTCCACGAACGCCTTGTTCTGGTCCGTGGGATTGTCGAGAAGGATGAACTTCCCAATTTCACGATCCGACCAAAAGTGTCGCTCGAACGGTTTGCTCTTACCGTTCGGGTAGAAGATGCACCCGTCGTTGAAGACATACCAGACCGGGACCGACCCGTAGATCCCGGCACTGTAGGCGAACGTCGACGAGACCCCCTCCACGTGGTAGGGCATCATGTTCCGGTGGTTGACCCCACCCATCGTCGTGTAGATGACCGGCATCTTTGACAGAAGGAACCATTCCGTGAATGAATTCCTGCGTTTGATGGCGTCGTCGTCCGATCGCTCGACCTGTGACTTTTCACACGCGGTGAAGCCAATCTCAAAGTCCATACACACCGCCTTGGGGACCTTGGACATGAAGTATGCCTTGGTCGAGTCACTGTCACTCAACACGTACACGGGTTTGTCCAGGGTGTTCGCGTAGGAAATCATGGCTTCCACGGCGTCCATGGACGCGGCCGGGTACTGGGCGAACTTGGCGCTGTCCTCGGCGTTCAGACCCATCCTGATGTGGAAGGCTGCCACGCAGTGCTTCACCTTCTCGTAACACCAGTCCACGTGCGCGTGGAGCTCCTCCGTCGGTTGGATGCATTGACGCATCCTGTCTGATATCCCCGGGTGCGACAGGTGCAAGAAACTGTTGAGAACGCCCTTGTAGTTGATGGTGCCCTCGCCATCCTTGACCACCCGGTCAATTTTCAACCATCGGTCGCGACCGTACTTGTACACGTCCTCGTGCACCGCCGGGTTTTCGGATTGAAGAAAGTGTGTGGCCAAACTCAAGGAAAGGTTCCCAAGGGCTTCGACACCACTCGGCCTATAAACGTCCATCTCTGTGGAATAATAGATATAAAGCTTTATGCCTCTGTCACCTTAGTAATGTTAGTCACCGTCATCGGGATTGGTAAAGTCGGTCTGGCCTACGCCACTTTCCTCGCGGAAAAGGGACACGCCGTCACCGGGATCGACCTGAATGAGCAATACGTCAAGTCCCTCCAGGACGGCACGTTCGAATGCCCCGAACCAGGCGTCCAAGAACACATCGGGAGGGTGACGTACAAGACCAAGGACGACACACAGGCTGAGATATGCGTCGTCCTCGTGGACACGCCCACGTGTTACGCCGGGTACGACCACGCCAACCTGGAGAGGGTGCTCCAAGACGTCGTGAAGAAGGGCCACGAGCGAATCATCGTCTCGTGCACCACCCAACCGGGATTCATGAAGAAGTGGCCGAACGTCTACTACTCACCCCTCTTCATCCAGTTGGGGAACATCGTGAACCACCAGAAGACGACCAAGAATATCCTCGTCGGTGGCCAACCGGACGCGAAGATTTCCGAATTCTTCCGCATAAACCACGGGGAAGACGCCAAGGTGCACTACATGGCCCCAACCGCCGCGGAGGTGGCGAAACTGGCCCTGAACTGCATGATCACCACCAAGATCAGTTTCGCCAACATGATTTCAGAAGCCCTGTGGAGGAGCGGGTACGACCACGAAACCGACAACGTCCTTGACTTTGTCGGATCGGACCCGCGCATAGGCGACAAGTGCCTCAAGGCGGGCTGGGGGTACGGTGGTCCATGCTTCCCACGAGACAACCGAGCCTTGTGCACCTTTCTCCGAGAGTGGGGTGCCGCGGATTACATACCAATCGCCACCCACGAGACGAACGAGCGTCACGCCGTGGTGATGGCGATGAAGAACGTCGACCCGTCCGAATTCTTGGACCTCAACTACAAACCCGACTGTCCGGTCGTTTGCACGGAGGAGAGTCACAAGGTGAAAACCCTTCAAATTAAAAAGTTCCTAGACAACAAGTAATGAGCTGTATTCAAAGATATTTTCAACCTTGTCGAGTCCGCCCCTCCCGACGAAGACGGAGGACTTGTTACGCCGAACGACGCGACCCACTCGAACTCGTCGAGGCGACTGCCGGTAAAAGCGCGATCTACGGTTGTCTCCTCGGCTCCATAAACACGATGCTCACGGGGATGGGGCCGGCTCATCAGATGGCCACTCCCCTTGGGGCCTTGGCGGTCATGAGCGTATTCGTGTCCGCGTACTCCGTGGATCGAACGGACAGGTTAACGGAGACGAGACAGGACTTTAAGGATGCGGCGAGCGTGATCCAGGGGAGGTGGGCTATGCTTGCGTTCGCGCTGCTGACTTGTATTACATCTTGATTTTGAGTTATTCATCCGAGAGTGCGCTCAGGAGATCCATCCCCTTAAAAGATTTCATCCCGAGACGGGCCGGGATGACGCGCTCCGCGTTGCAGCGGTCGCAACACTTCCCCGTGCACATGGGTTGGGCGTTGTTGCCCGAACCGGTGATTTGGCGTTTGCAATCGATGAAGCAGCACACACTTTCCGCCATGGGTGCGTCCGGAAGTGACGTATAGTCATGTTTTTTTGTAAACCTTAAGGTAATAATGAATATCACCAGAGGACGCACCTTGATCGCCGTCGCGGTCGCATTGGCTCTTTATTACGCGTGGACCATCCGTAAAGAAAAGTACCAGAACGAGCAGGCCATTAAAGACAGGGCCAAGGCTAAGCAAATGACCCAAGAGGAGTTGGACACCATCATCAAGTACATCAAGTAAAATATATATATGACATCTTAGTAGGGATATGGTATCTAGTCAATGCCAAGATGTCAACAATCTCAACCTCGTCGTCAACGGGCAGACGTGCTTCGCCCAGATCATGACCGAGGAGGGTACCCAGTCGGCCCGAGAGAAGGCGGTCACGTACTGCCAGGACTACCCAGACCAAATCAAGACGACCACGTGTTCAAGCACGAGCTTGGGTTCGGATTTGTACGAAAACGTCGCCGCCACGTACTGTGATGGTGATGGCAAGTCGGATGATTTCTGCGCGTGCTACAACGCGTTCGCTGGAAAGTGTGACCTCGACGACGCCAACAGTTACGCCGGGTGTACGGGCGTCAACCAGAAACACAGTGAGTTGGTGTGGGGCTTGCCGGACGACGCGAGCGACCAAATCGCCAAGAAAAAATACTGCAGGAACAGCGTGTGTAAGTCTGCGAGTCGTTTCAAACCGAGTGGATCGGACGAGTGTCGATTTGACCTTCAACTTTGCATCAACGACGCCCGCATCCGCGGGAACCTTCAAAACGTCGGGATAAATATCGAGTGTAACCAGTCAAATACCCAGGGTGGAGGCACGGGTGGCGTGGGCACGGGTGGCGCGGGCACGGGTGGAGACGATGGAGACGAAGGGAAGGGGGTCAATAAAGTTGTCGTCGGGGGGGTGAGTTCGGTGCTGTGTGTACTCGCCGTAGGTGCCGTCGCAGCTGCCACGATGATGTAAAAAAAATACCAGTCAATACTAGGCATGGTATACTTTTTCACAAAGCATAACAGCACGTCAGAGGGTGACAGGTGTTTCTGTAGTGGATTTGAAAACCAGATCAGCTATTCATGGAAGGACAATAGAAAAGTTTCAAACTATCCTAGATCACAGTGCAAATACAATAGCGACGCTCCAATATACTCAAATTGGAACGTATGTGGTTATTACGCCAGTGGAGGCGGCTGGTTGCGTAAGTGTGATGTCATAGAAGCTTTGACAAGCGAAAAATTGCAAGATATGCACCGGATAGACAAGGAGCACCCTGAGTGTCATTATGGCCTTTCACCTTGGGATCAAGTGCTTGTGGGTGCAGAAACGCAATTGAGAGATGGACCATACGCCGCGTCGACTGGTGGTTTCTGTGAAGACGTCAACAACTTGAACAAGGTTGTGAGTTCGGATGGTCAAACGTGTTTTGGGTATTTACAGGGAAGGCTGGGAGACGCCGCGGCCAAGGGTAGGGCGGTTACGTACTGCGAAGCCAACCCTGAACAGGTGAAGACCACAGCCTGTTCGACAGAAACACTTGGTAAGGAAGCGTATGAGCGGATCGCCGCCGCTTATTGTGAAGATGCAGACTTGGGTGGTCCAGGGGACGATTTCTGTGCGTGCTACAACGCCTACAAGGGTAAATGTAACCGCACTGACGCCAGAGACTTTGCTGGGTGTTCGGGTGTGAATCAAAAACACAATGAACTCCTGAGTGACCTTCCGGACACTTTGAGTGGGGGTGCTCGTCAACAGCTCGAGGAAAGAAAATTCTGTCGGAACAACGTGTGCACGAGTGGTACGCGTTTCAAACCGAGCGGTTCTGATGCGTGTGAAATGAATCTTCAAGTGTGCATCCCTGACATCAACATCCGGGGCAATTTACAGGATGTTGGTATCAACGTGGTATGTGATCAAGACATGAATGACGGCTCGCAAATAGGAGATGGTTCAAGGACGGACGATAATACAGGTGGTGGTGGTGGAGGTTCCTCCGATTCTGGGTCAAAAAATAAAGGCAACAAAACGGCGATAGGGGTCGGAGCGGTGGGATCGGGTGTGTGTGTCGTCGTTATCGCCGTCGCAGCTGCCACGATGATGTAAAAAAAAATACCAATCAATACTAGTAGGCATGGTATACTTTTTCACAAGGTATAACAACGGGTCACCACCGGGTGAACAGTGTGACTGTAGTGGGTTTGGAAGCCAGAACGACTATTCGTGGAGTGGCAATAGAAAAGTTTCAAAATATCCTAAATCAGATTGCAAATACAATAGCGACTCTCAAATATGGTACTTGGGACATTATAACTATTGTGGTTATTACGGCAGCGGAGGCGGCTGGTTGCGTAAGTGTGAGGTCACAGAAGCTTTGACAAGCGAAAAATTGCAAGATATGCACCGCATAGACAAGGAGCACCCTGAGTGTCATTATGGCCTTTCACCTTGGGATCAAGTGCTCGTGGGTGAAGAAACGCAATTGAGAGATGGACCATACGCCGCGTCGACCGGTGGTTTCTGTGAAGACGTCAACAACTTGAACAAGGTTGTGAGTTCGGATGGTCAAACGTGTTTTGGGTACTTACAGGGAAGGCTGGGAGACGCCGCGGCCAAGGGTAGGGCGGTCACGTACTGCGAAGCCAACCCTGAACAGGTGAAGACCACAGCCTGTTCGACAGAATCACTTGGCAAGGAAGCGTATGAGCGGATCGCTGCCGCTTATTGTGAAGATGCAGACTTAGGTGGTCCATGGGACGATTTCTGTGCGTGCTACAACGCCTACAAGGGTAAATGTAACCGCACTGACGCCAGAAAATTTGCTGGGTGTTCTGGTGTGAATCAAAAACACAATGAACTCCTAAGTGACCTTCCGGACACTTTGAGTGGGGGTGCTCGTCAACAGCTCGAGGAAAGAAAATTCTGTCGGAACAACGTGTGCACGAGTGGTACGCGTTTCAAACCGAGTGGTTCGGATGCTTGTGAAATGAATCTTCAAGTGTGCATCCCTGACATCAACATCCGAGGCAATTTAAAGGATGTTGGTATCAATGTGGTATGTGATCAAGAC
>Ga0255774_10001065_pt1 | contig 23155 bp, 14 predicted proteins | sample 101ome_17_FD_179972 | JGI IMG/M metagenome (GOLD analysis project Ga0255774, IMG submission 179972) | Coastal salt marsh microbial communities from the Groves Creek Marsh, Skidaway Island, Georgia - 101407AT metaG (version 2) | ecosystem: Environmental > Aquatic > Marine > Intertidal zone >...
TTTGGGTGTCGGTTGGTCCGTATTCACCATCGTTGAACCCTTCGTAGTCGTACATGGCGTTGATCAACGCCGACCCGTCGGAGATGAACACAACACGCCCGCCGTCGGTTGGCGAGCAGCTGGCGCGAGCGCAGACCTCGATGCTGAGGTTGAATTGACCCCAACGGTCGGGTGTTTCCGGTGTGATTTCATTGCCAACCCAAATTTCACCGTCACCGTTGACGTCGACCGTAGCTTCGTTGCTCGTGATGGCACGCACGGACACCTCTGGAAGGGGGCCACGGACTCCGGGTATGACCTCTAGACCGGTGATGTTGTTGACCAACATTTGGTAGCTGGCGTTGAACGCCAGCGTGCCCGCCTCCAGGTGGTGAGCACACAAGCCTGCTTCCTGTTCAGTCAGTTGTTGGCCGTTCAAAGCTGCGCACGGGTGGCTTCCGGCGCTGTTGGTGTTCGCCCATCGCTCGTGCGAGGTCAGTGTGGTCGGGTCAAGTTCCGTGCCGTTCATCCCGCACGGGCTGGCTTGCATGCACATCCAGATGTAGTTGTAATCCAGGCTGGCCGCATAAGTGGTGTCGAACACCTGTTCACCGGTGTAGCGGATCCCAAACGCTTCGGCAACCGTGCTCCCAAACCCGTAATCCTCGAGCACCAAAGCGGTACCACCTGCCTCGACGAATTCGACAATGGCGTTGATCTCGGAGGGGGAGAACCCCTTGCCGGATGCCACGGTGATGAAGCCGTCGTCATCAAACTGCGGCAGCGTGAGCGTGTCCCGTTCCACCCCGGCAAGGACGTACGTGGTGTTGCGGGGGTCGTCGATGTCGGCCAACAACAACGGGCTGCTCACCAACGAGTGGGTTTCAATGCCCATGGCTTTGATGTCGGACCGGAACGCCGACATGTCGTTCCAATCGTCGTCGTAAGCGGAAAGCTGGTTGGTGGCGCTCAGGTTGATAAAATTGGACAACACGGTCAACAGCAAAACGCCCAACACAGCCCAAAATGCCACCTGCAAGGCGACCCTTCGGGCGTTGATGGAAGCGAACGGGCCAGACATGAGCATCACGTGGACTGAATCCTGTTATTTCACGGTCTCACTTGCCTTTAGAAGGTTGTCCACAGCGGTTGGGAAAATGCTCACCGTCATCGGTTGATTCAGCGGTTGAGATGAACGCTCGTAGCCACACGAGCCACGGACGCTGCTGGAATCATGACGGAAGAACCGTGGCTGGCAAAGGGCAGCGCCGACGCGTCGATCCCTTCGGCCACTTCAACCAACAGTTCGCTCACGCTCCCCGTGTTGAGATCGATGTGAAGGTCGATCAGCCGACCAAGACGGGCGCCGGTTCGGTCCAACACGTCCCGCCCGAGCATTTCCCGTCCGAAGATGGCCATTCAACGCCCCCGTGTGGATGGCTGCCAGCGCCGGCCATTCAACCCATCGGTTGAACCGGTTTCACATCGTTTCCATGCCGCGGCTGAAGTCACGGTTGCGCTTGATGTTCGTCAAGCCGGAGGTGAGGCGTGTTTCCATTTTCTGGTAGTACTCCAGCATGTCCGGCGTAACGGTGGGTCGAACGCGAGAAATGGCTTCTTCGAAGTGGCTTTTGGTGACCTTCTTCTTCTCTGCACGCATGCAGATGAGCGCTGCTTCCCGACAAACGGCCTCGATGTCAGCACCGGTGAACCCGTCCATGCCGGAGAGGAGATCCTTGAAGGAAAACTTCCCCAGCGGCATGCCCTGCGTGTGGATGTTGAAGATCGATTCCCGTGCGCCAGCATCGGGCGGTGGCACGTGAAGCACCCGCTCGAAGCGACCGCTTCGAAGAAGCGCAGGGTCAATCATCTCGGGACGGTTGGTCGCTGCAACGATGATGACACCGTCCAACGATTCAACGCCGTCCATGCTTGCCAACAACTGGTTGACCACACGGTTGCCCACATCGCTGCCCTCGGAGGCAGAGCCGCCGCTGCGCATGCTCGCAATGGACTCGAACTCATCGAGGAAGATGATCGAAGGCGATGACTGCTTGGCCTTCTTGAAGATCTCTCGGATGGCACGCTCGGATTCACCGACCCACTTGGAAATCAACTCGGGACCCTTGATGCTGATGAAGTTCGCTTGGGCCTCGTTGGCGATGGCTTTGGCCAAGAGGGTCTTTCCGGTTCCGGGCGCACCGAACAGGACGATGCCTCGGGGTGGTTTGATGCCGAAGTGCTCGAAGAGTTCGGGTTTGGTCAGCGGCCATTCCACCGATTCCTTCAAGCGATCCTTGACCTCGAGCAGACCCCCGACTTCATCCCAAGAAACCTCGGGAACTTCAACGTAAATCTCGCGCAGGGCAGAGGGTTCAACGTCCTTGATGGCCTCCTTGAAGTCGTCCATGCAGACCTCCATTTTCTCGAGGACTTCAGGGGGGATGGTGTCCTCGTCAAGGTCGATTTCGGGAAGGTAGCGACGCAGGGCTTTCATCGCAGCTTCTCGCACCAAAGCAGCGAGGTCGGCACCAACGAAGCCGTAGGTGTTGTCCAGCACCCAGGTGATGTCAAAGTCCTCAGCGATGGGCATTTGACGGGTGTGGACGTCCATGATTTCACTCCGTCCTTCCCGGTCGGGCACACCGATCTCGATTTCACGGTCAAAACGCCCGGGGCGTCGGAGGGCTGGATCGAGGGCGTCGCGCCGATTGGTGGCACCGATCACGACGACGTTGTCCCGACCTTGCATCCCATCCATCAACGTCAGCATTTGCGCCACGACCCGTCGCTCGACCTCGCCCGTCACGTCCTCGCGCTTGGGGCAGATGGAGTCGATTTCGTCGATGAAGACGATGGCGGGCGAATTTTCTGCGGCCTCGTCGAAGATTTCGCGAAGTTGCTTCTCCGACTCACCGTAGTACTTGGAGATGATTTCCGGCCCGTTGATGCTCTTGAAATGGGCGTTGACCTCGGTGGCAACCGCTTTAGCGATCATCGTTTTCCCGGTGCCGGGCGGTCCGTGCAGCAGCACGCCCTTGGGCGGGTCGATCCCCAGCCTACGGAACAACTCGGGATGCTTGAGGGGGAGTTCGATCATTTCTCGAACCTTTTGAAGTTGCTGACCGATACCGCCCACGTCCTCGTAGGTGATGCCCTCGGCTTGGCCGACGTCTTCGTCTGGAACCGCTTCGTCCTTGATGACGATCTCGGTGTCGGTGGTCACCTTGACGATGCCCTTGGGAACGGTGTTGACCACGGCGAAGGGCAGTGCTTCAGCGAACAGGGTCATGCCCGGGATGAAAATCCGGTCACCGGTCACCACGGGCCGCTTGGCCAGTCCACGCTTGGCAAAGCCCTCGATGCCTGGCCCGAACTTCACTTTCTGCTTGTTGGCCATGACCGGCGAGATGGTCAACTTGGTGCAGTCCTTGGCGTCCACCTTGGTGACCGTCACGCGGTCGCCCAAACTCACGCCGGCGTTTTTGCGGATGATACCGTCGATGCGGATGATGTCCATCTTGGCGTCCTCGGGTCGACTTCGCCAGTAGATGGCGGCCGTGGACCTCGATTCGCTGCTGATTTTCACGATGTCGCCGGGCTTCAGGTCGAGGCCCATCTCGGCCGATATGCGGGCACGGCCGTGACCGACGTCGGACGGGATGGCTTTGGACACGCGAACTTCAATGGAACCATCCTCGTTTGACATTCTTCTCCCTCATTGTTTGTTCGGTGTGACGGTATATGAACGCTTCATCGCCCCATTCACCGGCTCGCAATGGTGGACAAAGCGCGACCAACATAAAGGCCGCCATCGCTGACCAACATGCCCGTCCATCACATTCAAGAGATGGTCGAAATTGGTCGTTGCATGGTTCACATCCTTGAAACCGGCCTCGAGCACCTCGACCACACCAACCCCACCGGCAAGCCCGCCATCAAAGGCTACAACATCATCAACGGCCAGTTGACGTCCGCCAGCGACGGTGCAACCTTCCGTTCAACCAACCCTGCCCATTTCGCCGACGTGTTGGGCGAGTTCCCTCTGTCGACCAAAGGCGACGTTCACGATGCACTGAACGCTGCCCGTGCCGCCTTCCCAGCGTGGTCAGCCACGCCAGCGCCCACCCGAGGCCAAGTCATCGGCAACATGGGGCGCTTGCTCATGGAGCACAAGGACGCGCTTGTGGCCCTCGAAACGCGCGAGATCGGCAAGACCCTGAAGGAGTCCGGAGGCGAGATTCAAGAAGCCATCGATACCTGTCTCTTCTTCCAGTCCGAAGGCCGTCGACTCTACGGGCAAACCGTGAACTCCGAACTGCCCGACAAGGAGTTGTTCACCTACCGTCGGCCGTTGGGCGTGTGCGGCATCATCAATGCCTGCAACTTCCCCTCCGCCGTGCCGTTTTGGAAGATGATCCCCGCCATCATGTGCGGCAACACCTGCGTGTGGAAAAGCCCCCAAGATGCCCCGCTTCTGTCGTTTGCGTTGGCTCGCATCATGCACCAAGCCGGTTTGCCCGACGGGGTCATCAACCTCGTGCATGGCAAGGGCTCCGGTGCAGGCCAACACCTGGTTGATGCCGTGGACGAAGGCATGGTCGACAAGATCTCCTTCACCGGTTCAACCGAAGTCGGCAAGATGATCGGTGAAGTGTGCGGTCGCAACCTGGTCTCCTGTTCGCTGGAACTGGGCGGAAAGAACCCGCTCGTCGTGATGCCTTCAGCCAACCTTGACAACGCCGTGGAAGGCGCTTACTGGGGGGCCTTTGGAACGGCCGGACAGCGATGCACCAGCCTGGGCAACCTCATCGTTCACGAATCCGTTTACGACGCCTTCATGGAGAAATTCATGGCGAAGGTGAAGACGACGCGAATCGGTAATTCCTTGGTCCACAAGGACGTGCTGTACGGCCCAATGCTGTCCGAAAAGTACGCCAAGGATTTCTTGGCCGGTGTCGAGATGGCCGAGGCCAGCGGGGCCACACAGCTTTGGGGACAGGGCGCCATCACCGCCGACAACGCTCCCGAGAACTTCCTTGGCGACGCCAGTGAAGGCGTGTTCATGTGGCCGCACGTGTTTGCTGACGTGACCGAAGACATGGCCTGCTTCCACGAGGAAATTTTCGGGCCTGCGGTCACCGTGGTGAAGGCGAAAGATTTCGATCACGCCCTTCACCTCGCCAACGCCAGCCCCTACGGGCTGTCCTCAGCGATTTACACCAACGACCGGTTGGAAGCGTACCGCTACAAGACGGGCATCAAGGCGGGCATGACCGGCATCAACAACTCGACCACCGGCGCCGAGGCTCACCTGCCGTTCGGTGGCGTGAAGGGCTCCGGCAACGGCACCCGTGAATCGGGGATTTGGGTCCTCGAAGCCTACTCCTACTGGCACGCCGTCAACGACGAGTTGTCGGGCAAACTGCAGCTCGCTCAAATGGACGTGGATGAAGTGGACCTTGTCGAAGCGGAAGTCGATTGGACGGAATTGGCCTGATTTACTAACAAAAACGGCGCACGGCTCAACGGTGAACCTCAAAGACCCTGCGCTCCTCGGGACAATTATCCCACCCGGTGGGACGAGGGTTTTGCATGGGCGAAGGCATCAAACTCCCAGTCATCAACGGATTGGGACGAACGAACCGCATCGACAACTGGTGGAGTCAACCGTTGACCATGGGCGTCGGCCTGACCGCAGCGCTGGTGTACACCTTCTGGCGGCTGTTCCTCTACGGGACGGAAACCGAGAACGGGACGTCGCTGATCTCCTATGAGCTGGAAGGCAGCACCGTGATGTCGCCCATCTTCTCACCCAACGTCCTCGAGTGGAACCTGTTTGGCCTCAACGAGTGGAACCACCCCGAATGGGTCAACGCCGCCATATTGGTCCTTTGGATTCCCTTCGGCTTCCGAGGCACCTGCTACTACATGCGCCGTGTCTACTACCGCACCTTCTTCGCCAGCCCAGTCGCTTGTTGGGTGGACGAGCCCGACATCAACAAGAAGATCGGGTACGGCGGTGAAAAGCGGCTGTTCATCTTCAACAACCTCCACCGCTACTTCCTCTACGCCGCCATGATCATCCTGGTCATCAAGTGGTGGGACGTCACCCACACCATGCATTTCGATTCGGCCACACACCACGGCTACGGTGTGTCGCTTGGCACCTTCGTGATGGGCATTGAGGCTTTCCTGCTGACGATGTACGTCACGTCCTGCCACGCCCTGCGCCACCTTGCCGGTGGCATGTTGGACCGCTGGACCACCGGCATCGGCAGGATTCGAGGCCAGTTGTTCGGCAAGATCAGCGTGCTGAACCGCTCCCACGGGTTTTGGTTCTGGACCTCATTGACGTTTGTGTTCCTTGGCGACCTTTGGGTCCTGGCTGTGGCAGAAGGCCACCTGAGCGATGCGGTGCTCTTTGTGATTTGAGGTGATGATGATGAGTGAGCCCGTTGCCTACCACGAATACGATGTCATCGTCATCGGTGCCGGCGGTGCCGGTCTCCGAGCCGCCATTGAGGCCGCCCGAACCGGTGCAAAAACCGCCATCATCACCAAATCTTTGCTCGGGAAGGCACACACGGTGATGGCCGAAGGTGGCTGCGCCGCCGCCCTCCAGAACGCCGACCCACGGGACGGCTGGAAGGTGCATTTCCACGACACCATGAAAGGCAGCAAGTGGCTTGCTGACTGGCAAATGGCCGAGCACCACGCCAAGGAGGCCCCCGACCGTGTTCGCGAGCTGGAGCAATGGGGTGCGGTGTTTGACCGAACGCCAAAGAACCTCATCAACCAGCGCAATTTCGGCGGCCACACCTTCCCTCGCTTGGCCCACGTTGGCGACGCCACCGGCCTCGAGATCATTCGAACCCTGCAGGAACGCGGCATTCACGAAGGCATTGACATCTTCATGGAATACACCGTTCGGCACCTGCTGAAGGAAGGCGATCGCGTGACGGGGTGCGTGGCCTACACCCGTGTGGACGGTGATTTCCATGCCTTCTCAGCCAAGTCGGTCGTTCTGGCCACGGGCGGCATCACCCGCTGCTGGTCGGTGTGTTCCGGTTCGTGGGAATACACCGGCGACGGCCATGCGCTGGCCATGTGGGCCGGTGCCGAGTTGCGCGACATGGAATTTGTCCAGTTCCACCCAACCGGCATGGTCTGGCCCCCCTCGGTTCGCGGCATCCTCGTCACCGAAGGTGTCCGTGGTGAAGGCGGTCGTTTGACCAACAGCGAAGGCAAGCGATTCATGTTCGACTATGTGCCCGAAATGTTCGCTGGCGACCATGCCGACACCATCGAAGAAGCCGACCAATGGGTCGAAGAGGTCGTGGCCGGTAAACTGGCCACCGTTCGTCGCCCTCCTGAGTTGTTGACCCGCGACGTGGTCGCCAAAGCCATCAACGCCGAGGTCAAAGCGGGGCGTGGTTCACCGCACGGCGGCGCCTTCCTCAACATCGCTCATCGCGGTGAAGAAGCCATCCTCAAGAAACTCCCTTCCATGCACCACCAGTTCAAGGAATTGGCCGGTGTTGACATCTCGAAGGAACCCATGGAAGTGGGTCCAACCGCCCACTACGTGATGGGTGGTGTGCGCGTCAACGCCGAGACCCAAGAGAGCACCGTCCCCGGTCTGTTCGCTTGCGGCGAAGTGGCATCGGGCCTTCACGGCGCCAACCGGTTGGGTGGCAACTCCCTCTCCGACCTGATCGTGTTCGGCAAGCGAGCCGGCGAGCACGCTGCCAAGCGAGCCAAGGACCTCGCACAGCCCACCATCGACGAGGCACAGGTCCAATCGGCCATCGCTGACATGCTTGCCCCGCTTCAGCGAGAAGGCGAAAACCCCGGCGGCATTTACGACGCCATGCGCGACATGATGCAGGCCAAGGTGGGCATCATTCGCACCAAGAGCGAACTTGAGGAGGCGATTGAAGAACTCAAGGCGTTCAAGGGACGAGCGATGGCCTGTTCCTCCGGCACCTCCCGCAAGTACAACTCCGGGTGGCACCAAGCGCTTGACCTCATCAACATGGCCGACGTGTCGATGGCAGCCGCCCTGGCGGCCATCACCCGCGAAGAGAGCCGTGGCGGTCACACCCGGGACGATTTCCCCACACCAGAAGACGAGCATTGGGGCAAGACCCTCAACATCGTGTGGATGGAAGACGGCGAAGTGAAGATCCGCCAAGAGCCTGTGGTGGAGATGCGGGCCGACCTCAAAGAGGCGCTGACAGAAGTGAAAACCATGATCAAAGAACGAGCTGCTGAAGCCGGAGGTGGTCAATGATGTCGTTGAAGGGAAAGAAGCAGGCGTTCAAGATCCTCCGAGGCGAAGGCGAAGCGGCCTCCCTCACGGATTACGAACTCGAACTTGACGAAGGCATGGTGGTGCTGGATTGCGTCCACCGCATCCAGTACGAACAGGAACCCGACATGGCCGTTCGGTGGAACTGCAAGGCCGGCAAGTGCGGCTCGTGCTCCGCTGAGATCAACGGCCGACCCCGCTTGATGTGCATGACCCGCATGTCCGATGTTGTCGCCGAAACACCACCCGGCCAACCCATTGAAATCCGGCCGATGAAGACCTTCCCGCACGTCAAGGACCTGGTCACGGACGTGAGTTGGAACTACGATGTGGCTCAGCGCATCAAACCCATCAACGGTCCTCAAGAAATGAACTGGGAGTTCAACCAGATGGAAGCCGACCGTGTGCAGCATTTCCGTGAATGCATCGAGTGCTTCCTGTGCGTGAACACCTGCCACGTGCTGCGCGACCATGCGATGTTCGACGACTTCGCCGGCCCACGCAACCTCGTCCGCTTGGCCCAGTATGAAATGCACCCCCTTGACTTGGAAGACCGCATTCCCGAGATCAAGAAGGAATTCGGCGTTGAGTACTGCAACATCACCCGTTGCTGCACCGAGGTGTGCCCCGCAGGGATTCAAATCACCGACGATGCCATCATCCAACTCAAGGAACGTGTGGTTGACCGATACTACGACCCCTTGCAGCGCATCTGGCGCACCCTCACCCGGCAAAAGGTCCGGTACTGACCGTCGATCAACCCGCTCTGGCGTTCAGCCAGGCTCCGGTGTACACATCGGCGAAAGCGTCCGTGCTGAGCGTGGGGTGGGCCACCGGCCGGACCACCACCAAGAGGTCCAATTGCCCACCCCAATCTGCCTTAGCAGCGATGACCACCTCGCCAACCTTGGTGCCCGAAGCGTCCGTGCCAAACGCCGTGGAGCGAACGTCGTACCGACGCAACTCCACCGAGACCGTGTCGCCCCCTGCCAGTCGAACGTCGCGGTCCTTGGGCGATGCCACGTCGACAAGCAACACATCGTCGGCCGATAGGCGCACAAAAGGCACCTCTTCATCCAATAACTGGATGGCTTGGTGCATGCGTTCCACTTCGAGGTCAAAGGCGGAGGCCAACGTCATCGCGCTGCGTTCTGCACCCCACGCACCGGTTTGATGGGGAAGACGCATCGCAATGGATTGCAAAATCACCACGTCGGTGGTCACCCACGTGTACTGTTCACTGGCTGGATACGCCGGTGCATTGGGGTTCTCGGTGAACAAGGGAGCACCCCATTCATCCGGAGCAACCGGTTCCGTGACGGGAAGCGCACCCGACGACAAGAGGCACAGCAGTGCCATCCCCAAGGCAGCGGTGCGTGGACGGGCGTGTTCACGCCAGGCGACCCGGGCTGCCGGACTTGCTGCTGACAACAAGAGCAGGAAGGGCAAGCCCAACAAGGCACCACCGGGCACACACCACATCACCACCATCAAGACCACGGCGGACACCAGTCCGGCCTTGTCCGCTGGCGCCCACCAAGCGGGGGCATCGATGGACGCTTCATCCGCGGTCAGCACCCAACGGTGCCATGCCCACAGGGTGGTTGCACCTCCGGCGAGGGGAGCCAAGCTTTGCACGACGCCCTGCCACACCATCGTCTGCGGTGCATCCTCAAGGTTCCAACAAGAACGTTCGGGTCACACCCAAGGTTGATGCGAGGGTTTGGGCCATCCAACACCATGGCGAAGGTGGTGTTGACGTTGGACCAGGTCCAGCACCGGCATCAACAACCAGCACCCCGCTGGTTCAAACCGTGGGCGAGCCGACCGGGCCCGGGCGTCGTTCACCTGAGCCTGGATCTGCACGAAGGGGCCATCTTGGGCCTGGTCGGTCCAAACGGGGCGGGAAAAACCACGTTGCTTCGCGTGATGGCGGGCATCCTTCCCGTTCAACAAGGCACGGTGAAGGGGCGTTTTCAGAGCGAAACACTGCACCACGTCGAAGACCTCCGCCCGTGGGTCGGCCACATGCCTGAGCAGGTGCGCTGGCAAGGTCACCGGTCCGTGGTGGAGGCGCTCACCGAACTTGCGGACATGCGCAACGTTCCCATGAAACGCGTGCTGTCGCTCGTGAAGTTGGTGGGGTTGAGCGACCGTGGCGATGAGCCACTCAACAACCTCAGCCAGGGCATGCGGCAACGTCTGTCCATCGCAGCTGCTTTGTTGGGTTCGCCGAAGGTGCTCTTGCTCGATGAACCCTTCAACGGACTTGACCCTGTGGCAGCACGAGCGTTCAGCGATCTCGTGAAGCGACTGGCCTCCAAGGGTGTGAGCGTCGTCATTTCCTCTCACATGGTGGGTCACCTCAACGGTCTGATCGACCGGGTGGCCCTGCTCCACCAGGGGCAACTGCTGGACGAGGGGCCGTTGAAGGAGGTGGAACTGCGCTTGGGGTTGGCCGGCCGCTACCGTGCGGCAGGTTCAGGCATTCTCCCCGAAGACCTGCTCCGGAGTTCAGAGGTCGAGGTGCTTGAACACCGATCGGACGGGGCGGGTTGGGAATTGACCTTCCGGGGCTTGGCATCCACCCTGGTCCAGAAGCTCATGGCTAACCGTGTGAGCATCGAACGCTGGGGTCCGGTGGAACCCGATTTGGTGGAATGGTTGTGTGCCGCCACCGGAATGGAGGTCGACGACATCTCGTTGGACGTTCAAGCGCCAACGATGGTGCCGCTGGCCGGTGTGGAGGTGAGCGAAGATGAGTGACGGCGCACGCATGTGGCGCATGGCCCGACGCATTCGGAACGAACGGTTGATGAGCGTTCGTCTGAAAATCATGGCGCCCATCCTGCTGCTGTTCATCCCGGGCATGGCGTGGGGTTTCGCCGACCCCAACATCCTGCTTCCAGGCGGCCATCGTCCCGACACAGCGATGGAAATTCTGTTCTATGCTTCGTTGGGGGTGGTGTTTGGCGCCACGATGTGCGCCGTGCTCTTGGCGTTCGATGGTGTGAGCAAGGACCGAGCCAGTGGCATGCTCGAACTGCGGTTGGCTCAACCGATGCCACGCACCCAGCAAGCCGACGCCTTGGTGTTGGGTTTCCTACAGGCCATCGTGCTTCCCGTGGTGGTCCTGATGGTCCTCTCGATTGGGCTGGTGGGTTGGCGAACGGGTCTGTGGACCACCGCCGTTGAGAGCGCAGTGTACATCGTGGCCACGGGGCTCATCTTGCTGTGGTACGTCTTGTTCGCTCTGTTGGCCTCCACCGCAGCCCGGGAACAGGGGACGGCCGTGGCCTTTGGGGTCGGCGTCTGGTTTCTGTTCACCTTCCTCTGGGCGCTGTTCACCACGATGGTCGCCTACGCCTCAGGTGTGGCGGTCGGCGAAGCCAACGATCCGGCATGGATTGCTTTGGAGGGACGGCTCGACCTGCTTTCACCCAACGGCGTGTACCACCACCTGTTGGAAACACAGCTGCCGACCGTGGACCGAGGCATCCCGGCTTGGCAGGTGTGGTTGGCTGCGTTGGGATGGACCGTGCTTCCTTGGTGGTGGTTGCGGCAACGCATGAACAACCTCGTTCCTTGACGAGGCGAGGCAACCCTTCATGAAGGCGAGAGCCCAGGGGAAACCATGACTTCACCCTCCATGAGTGGGCTGTTGACCCACGTGCTGGTCCTCATGCTGACCCTCAACGCATGGACCGGGTTAGCCCACGAGGGGTTGCCGTTGGACGAGAACGTGGCCATGGCCGAAGGACGCCAAGCATCCATGGACGTCGATTGCACCGGGTATTCCTTTGAGGACCTCTTCGAGTACGATTTCGCCCTCTTCGGGTTGACCGTGCTTGACGACTGGGCCACCGGTGAAATGTTCGCAACCGCATGGGTGAACGAAAGCAACGCCGCCATCGTCCGTGACAACCTCGATGGGTTGTTCGAAGGCATCAGCGACAACGGCTACATCAGCACCGACGAGCGAGATGCGATCCGCAGCATCGGGCCTTCCTGCATCGCCGACATGGACACCCGATTGACCATGGACGAAGGGGTGCCTCACGACGGCGAGGGCGGTGTGAACCGATTCCAGTTCGTTCAGGAAGGCATCGGACTCGATGAAGTCAACTTGGTGCCGCTGGACCACGAGGGCGTCCGAACGTGTCAGACCTTCGGATCCACATCAAATTGCAAGGAAGTGCCCACCAGCGCCACCGACAACCTCGAAATCACGCTTGATGTTGCCGAGGGAGAAACCAACAACGTGCGTTGGGACCAACTGCCAAACGCCGGCGCGTCGAACTTCACGCTGGGCATGAACATCACCAACATGAGCAACGCAGCTTTGGTCGTGACGTTCCCCGCCTTGAGCGGCCTCCGTTTGGTCGATTTCAGGGTCGTGGACAATGCGCCAGCGACTGGGGACACCTGCGACCACATCGCAGACCCGTCCTTCACCTACCTCGCCGATGGAAGGCTGACCATCACCCAGCTGGTCAATTTCGACCGCACGCTTTGGGATTTGGAATGCCACATGTTCATGGATTTCACCACGGAAGCACCGGTGAACAACGACGCCCCTGCATGGACCGAGGCTGCGCCTGAGAACGGAACCGTCATCGCCACGGCGGGTGCCGGGACCACACGCATGGCCGCAGGAGCCACTGCGTTCACCTGGGGCGAGGACGCAGACGGCTGGCAGTTGATGTGCGAGTTTGACCAACCCGATTGGACGGTCACAGCCAACGTCTTGGGTGACCTGTTCGTCAACCAGCCGACGACCTCCTCCGTTGCCAACGGGACCTGCCGACTGGTGGACCCGCTCGGAGCTGTGGACGACAACAACACACGCACGTGGATGTTCGGCACCTTGTTCAGCGCCACCGCGGACGTCGCCGAGGACGGCATAGGTGGTGTTGCTCACCTCACGGGGACGGGCTTGGTGGACCAAGCCACGGTGCGCCTGCAAGCCGTTCAAGATCAACGCACCGGTGAACTCAGTGATGCAGCGACACTCAACGGTGGTGAGACGGTGAACATCACGTTCAGCAACGCAGGTTTCCAACCCGGTGTGTTCACCATCAACCTCGTTGCAGAAGCCATCGGCATGCTCCCACTGATGGCAACACTTGACCTCGGACTGGTCAAACCCAACAGCCTCCCTGTTCTGGTGGTCCAACCCAATTTCTACGGTGAAAACGCCACCTGGAGCGAAAACCTGCAGCGCTTCACGCTGACGGGCACCGTGTCCGACGCCGACCTCGAACCGGTCAGCCTTCGGTTGTCGTTGTGCGGTGCAGACTACACCGATTTCACGGTTGAGGGCATCAACTGGGCGATCGATGTGTCCACCGCCATTTGCGTGGCCAACACGCTGGAGGTGACGCACGTCACCCTGACCGCCACCGATGATTCAGGCGGTGTGACCGAGCTGACCGCCATCGTCGATGCTCCGATCAGCGACGAGCCAAGCGGCGTTCCTGAGCCTGCGCCAGCTAGCGATGAGGACAGCCTTCCGTTCCTCTCCATCCACCTCGTGCTCGCTTGCCTTGGCGCTGCCTTGGTGCTTCGGCGGGCCGACGAGGAATAAACCGACACAACCAAAAGGCAACGGCGGCGCGTGGGAAGCCATGTTCACCGGAACCGTGCAGTCCACCTCGCATGAAGGTGGTTTGATGGTGGCCTTTGATGGGTCGTCCCCGTCCCTCAACGCCATCATCGTGCTCAGCGAGGATGGCACCTACATCGGAAAGGTGGACGGCGTCATCGGCTCGACCGAGCAACCGTTGGCCCATGTGGCCCACATCGACCGCTCCCTCAACATCGACGACTTGATGGGCCAAACCGTCACGATTCGCCCGAAGAAAAAGCGCGAGGAACGGGACCGTGATCGTCAACGCTCGGATCGCCGTCCGCGTGACGATGGCGGACGGCGGGCTTCCCGCGACGACCGAGGCAACGATCGACGCCAACGTTTTGATCGAAACGGTGGTGACCGAAGAGGTCCGGACCGAGGTCGTGGCCGCCAGAACAACTTCGAGAACAACGACTGGGACTGTCCAGCGTGCAACAACTCCAACTTTGCCCGCCGAACCGTGTGCAACCGATGCGAAGCGCCGCGTCCGGGCGCTGGTCAACCCGCCCGTGACCAGCGGCGGTTCAACGACCGTTCTTCGCGTGGTGGCGGACGCGATGACCGCAGGGAACGGCGCAACGACCGGTCCGGTACCTTCAACGACAACGACTGGGATTGTCCCGAATGCAGCAATTCCAATTTCTCCTTCCGACAATCGTGCAACCGATGCGATGCCCCACGCCCCGGAGGCCGCTCCACCAACAACCGCTCGCAAGGTGGCCGATCGTACGGGGGTCGCTCGCGAGATGGAGACCGATCCTACGGTGGTCGGCGTGACGACCGCAACGGGGGCCGGTCCTACGGTGGTCGGAGTGACGACCGCAACGGGGGCCGTTCCACAGGTGGCCGGAGCAATGAACGGCAACACCGTGACGATGGAGAGCGACGCAACCGCGACAACGGCGACAATGGGGGTCGAGGCGGTGACCGCCGAGCCCGGAACCAACGCCCAGACGGTCAACAGTACCGCCGAGCCCGAGGCAAGAAACCGGGTCATGCACACAATCGCGAGCCGCGGGATTTCAGGGACGGACCCCGTCGATTCCGACGCAGCGACGACGATTGAACAAGGGGCGGCAGCATGAGCGCAGAAACCCACTATCTGAATGCGCTGGAGGCGCTGGATGAGGGCGACCGTGGGACGGCTCGGAGCGAGTCGAAATTGGCCACATCGCTCGACCCAGAGCACTTGGAAGCGTGGTCGGTGTATGTTGATGCGAGTTTACCGGCCAACGGGGCACCACCGTCCATGGTTCAAGCTGGTCAAGCCTTGGCCGGCATCAAGAAAATCGTGGCTTTGGAACCTCACCGGGTCGATATGTGGTTGCGTGGTGGTCGAATCATGGCCGACGACCTCGGCATGCTTCACGATGCCCTGCATTGGTGGCAGGCCTGCGCCGATGCCAACCCCGGTGACGTGACCCCCGTGGTGGAAACAGCATCCATTTTAGCCGACATGGGCGAGTACACCATGGCGAGTCAGCGCCTTCAATCCATTCTCGAGAACAACATGGACGTCGGGATGACACAATTTCGAAAGATCAACAGTTTGCTCCAACTTGTCAAACAGGCGGCAACCCAACAACCACGGGACATCTTCCGACCCGAGCAACGGCATCACGACGGTTGGGGAGCCATCCAGCAAAAGATGCGAAAGCCGCCCATGTCGGAGAATTTCCTCTTCTTGGTATCCACCGTTCCGTTTTTGCTCCTCGTGTTTGTGTTCGCCCCAAGAATGGCACAAGGCGGTTGGTTTGCCTTTTGTTTGAACTCCATTGTGATCATGCTGATCGTGCTCATCGGTATGCGAAACGCCAAACGATGGTTCCAGATCGTGAATCGGCCAGCGTTCAACCTGCTTCGTGCCATGAATTTCGAAGCCTCCACCGGCTACACCGTGATTCCAGAGGAAGTACGCACCTCTGTTCTCTACATGTACATCATGCAGCGCAAGCCACTGGCATGGCAGGAACGGATGTTGAAAATCATCGACAAGGGAACCCCACTGCCCAAGAATTGGAAGGCACGCTACCCAGCGTTCACCGCGCCGGTGTTCTGGACCGAAGAGACCGACTCGGCGGAGCTTCAACCCTACGAAGACGAGTGAGGCTCTCGGAGCCGTGATGCATCAGCGGCCCTTTGCCCATACCCCGTGACCTTCGGACTGAGTCCCATCGTTGCAGGCGTCGCAGTTCTGCGCCTTGTCAGTGAGGCCACGATCCAGGCATGAGGAACGAATCCCGATTCAGAACAGGTTCGTCACGAGACGCATGGCCGCGATGAGACCGAGCATGAGCACGACGATGCCGCCAGCGTAATATAGCCACATGAGGAAGGCCACGTCCTTGTCCATGTGCGCATCCCGATGCCATGACCCGCAGGTGGTGCATTCCCAGGCCTTGTAGGGTGGAGCGATGGGATGGCGTGTGAGGGCGATCAGGTCGCGGAACACCATCGTCTGAGCATCACAGCGCACGCACGGACGCACCGATCCCTGAGCCGGCAACGGCTGGTTACCGAGGAAGAGGAGGATCAGCACCAACGCCACCGAGAGGAGGTTGATCACTGCGATGAACACGGCTTGGATGAGCGTCGCACTGGGAAATGAGTCGGTCCCGATTCCAAGCGCGATCGCATCGAACACCCCGGTGGCGGCGAGCACGAAGAATGAGATCACCGCGTTCTGAACCCGATTCAACAGGTTGCTCATCTTGGTGCCTCCTCTTGGCAGAGCAGGGGCATTCAGCACCGGAGCACGGTACACGGATCACGTACCAACGGTGTAATCGTCCAGATAAGCGAGCTGAGCATCGGTCAGGGTGTCGATGGACATGCCCATGGTCGCCAACTTTGTTTGAGCCAACGAAGCGTCCTGCTCCCGGGAGATGTCGTACACGACGGGCTCCATGGAGCCGCCTTCCTTGGCCAGGCGAACGAGCGAAAGGTATTGGTTGGCGAACGACATGTCCATCACTTCCGAGGGGTGCCCTTCTGCAGCAGCGAGGTTGACCAATCGGCCTTCGGCCAAAATGTAGATCCGGCGACCATCGGCCATGGTGTACTCGATGTTGTTCTCTCGGATGGTGCGGGAGGAAGAGGCCATCCCGTCCATCTCTTCGATGTTGATTTCGCAGTCGTAGTGACCGGTGTTGCAAACGATGGCCCCGTCCTTCATGGAGGCAAAGTGACGCCCAACGATGACGTCCTTCATGCCGGTGGCGGTGCAGAAGATGTCACCAAGCGCAGCGGCTTCGTCCATGGGCATGACACGGAATCCGTCCATCACGGCACGGAGGGCTGGGAGCGGATCCACCTCGGTGACGATGACGTTGGCGCCCATGCCTTGAGCGCGCATGGCCACACCGCTGCTGCAATGACCGTAGCCTGCCACGACGAACGTTTTACCCGCGATGAGCACGGATGTGGCGCGCAGGATGCCGTCCAACGTGGATTGACCCGTGCCGTACACGTTGTCGAAGTCCCATTTGGTGATGGCGTCGTTCACAGCGATCACGGGGTACTTGAGGTCACCAGCACGGCCCATGGCGCGCAAGCGGTGAACACCGGTGGTGGTCTCCTCGGTTCCACCGATGACACCGGGAGCGTACTCGGACTTCTCACCGTGCACGCGAACGATGAGGTCGGCACCGTCGTCGAGGGTGAGCGTGGGTTTGAACTCCAAGGTCCGGTCAATGCACCAGTAGAAGTCCTCCACGCTCTGACCGTGCCAGGCGTGGATGGAGTACCCCTCCGAGGCAAGCCATGCTGCGACGTCGTCCTGCGTTGACAAGGGGTTGCATCCGGACCAGGAAATCTCGGCACCGGCTGCAGCGATGGTCTCGATGAGCACCGCCGTCTCCTTGGTCACGTGAAGGCAACCGGCCACACGCATGCCTGCAAGGGGCTTGTCGACCAGGGCTTGCTCCTTCAGGGCTTGGAGCACGGGCATGCGGGCGCGAGCCCAGTCCACCCTCCGAGCACCTTCTTCAGCGAGCCCAATGTCAGCGACCGTGTACGTTTCCGTCTTGTCCATGCCAAACCCACCAAGGAGGGGGTTATGAACCATCGTATCGAAGGTTTCAGGGCCTTCACTGCTGCGATTGCGCATACTGCACAGCGTACTGCTGGGCGTAGGCTGCAGCGGTGGCTGCGTCGTACCCTTGGCCAACGAATTGCTGGTAGTATTGCTCGTAGATCGCTTGGTCGTAACCTGCAGCTGGCGCCGCAGCCGGTTGGGCCGCAGCCGGTTGTGCTGCTGCGGCTCCGCCCGCTACGTACTGCGCGGCAAAGGCACGGGCCGTTTCCTCGGGGTAGCCTTGGGCGATGAGTTGCTGGACATACTGCTCGGTTGGGTCGAGCGCTGCAGCGCCGAAGCCACCGTCCAATCCCGCAAAGGCGTCTTCCTTCTCACCGCCACGGCGGGTGAACAGGAGGGTCACGAAAATCAGCACCAACAAGCCAACAGCACCGGCGATGATCATCGTGGAACCCAGACCCTCACCGTCGCCTTGCGTGCCTTCGGTGTTGTCGGCTGGGGCCGACCACTCGCCCGTGACCGGGTCGTACGTCCACGCACCGCTCCACTGGCAGTTACCGTTGGCGTCGAGGATGAACTCACCACCGGCGGCTTCCGCATCTGGATCGGCTTCCAAACCTTGACAGGCAGGGAGGTTGATCTCAATCCACTTGATGGTCACCCAACGCTCGTTGGGGAATTCACCTTCGTAGTATTTGATGAACACGCGCTGAGCGTTCGACGTGTTGGTGTAGAGCGATTCGAGGGAGAGGGTGATCTCGAAGTTGTCGTTGTCACCCAGTGCCGAGCTCTTGCCCCACAGGTCAAGTTCACTGAGGTTGTACTTGGCCACCGAAGAGGCGCCAAAGTCGGCTTCGTTGAAGGCAGCTTCCACGTACACATCACCGTTCTCAGCACCGGACAGGACCGTACCGGAAATGGTGATGGTGTCGGTGTCCACACGCGAGTTGTTCAGGTTCACCTGCTCCCATTGCAGCACCGGTTCTTCGTCGCCGAAGCCCTCTGGGACAACCACGAAGTACATCCGGTGGCGCTCAGAGAACTTTCCAGCGCTGTCGTAGACCACCAGTTCCACACGGATCTGGTTCTCCGTGGTGCCGGTTGAATCGACGGTCACGTTTTGGAACCGGTAGGACCAGGCACCGTTGCTGGCAGCTGACTGCGTGAACAAGTGACCGTCAAGGTCGAATGAATCGTCACCGTACGGGGCGTCGAACAGCACCTTCCACTCGTAGCTCTCGATGCCGTTGCCTTCCAGTGAATCCTCGTCGGACGAATTGCTGGCGTCGAAGTGAACGATGAGTTCAGCATCGTCGCCTTCGCCTTGCAGGATGACACGGTACACGTCCCAGTCCTCACCGGACACCGTCTTGGTCCCGGTGAATTCGACGTTGTCCTGATATTCGGGGCGAACATCAAGGGTGGCGTCGGCTTCGGGGCGGAATTCGTCAGCGTACACGTCGTTGGTCTCCACGGTCACGTTGATCGTACGAGCGTGGCCGTTCTCGTCGTGCAACAGCAGGGTGATGGACCATTGTTCGCCTTGTGCGCAACCCGTCTGTGAGGCGAGGTCAACTTCACAGAACATCATCGAAGGGTTGCCCTCTGTGCTGTGGTCTTGCTCGCCCGAAGCCAGGTCGTTGCCCATCCAACCGGTGGGGCCCTCGATGAGCCAGTTGGCGGTCAAGGGCACGGTAGCATCGGTGGTGTAACCGAATTCAAGCGTCGCATCGCTCTTCATGTACCGGAGGGCGTAATCGCCCGTGCTCGGGTCAATGTCCGGCGTCACGCCGTTGATGGTGAGGTCGAGACCGTTGCCCAACGTGCCGAAGCCTTCGGGGTAGGGGTTCACCTGGTATTCGAGCATGTTGCCCAGCAGTGGGAACTGCGTGCTGGTGGCCCGCTCGGAATGGGTGGCCACGTCAATGGTCGAGATGATCATCCCGCCCGAGTAGTAGCTGCACACACCGAGCATGGTGTCCTGAATGTCCTCGCTGTAGCGGATGAGCCGCTGGAAGAACCCGCCGTCCTCCATGTAGCCGTTGCATGCGTTGGGGACGTTGTCGGAGCTGACCGATTGGGTGTTCAACACCGCTTGAGCAACCGGGTTGATGCCGATGAACGGATTGGTCGTGGCGTCGGGGAGGAAGTCAAGCATGGGGTGGAACGGATCGGCCAGATCGGTGTTGGCGTACGTCACTTGGCTGGTTTCCGTGTTGCGGCTCTTGATGTCAAGACCGAAGGGCAGGCGTCCGGGGAGGTTGTCGTTGAGCCCGTACACCTGCTCACCGAGCGGGCCCAAATGGGCCTGAACGGTACCGCCAGCGGACATGAAGTTCTCGAGGATGGTGCGGCGTTCGGGTTCACCGATGTACTGGTAGTACCCGGCTCCGCCAAACTGGGTGTCACGGGCGGACAAAACATCCTGCCAAGGCAGGATGATCTTGTTGTAATGCGTGAACCACCCGGCGTCAAAGTAGGTGTTCCAGTCGTTGATTTCGTACTGGGTGTAGCTCATGTTGAGCAGCGCAAGGTCTTCCTTGATGGTCGTGGTTCGCACCGAGGTGTCGGAGAGGATGGCCACGTCCACCATGTCGGCAAACGAGGCGTGGAAGTAACGCACGTTGCCGGTTTCAGAACCGTCAGCGAGTTGTGCGTAGAAGCTGATGTTGTAGGTGTGACCGTCCATCCAGCCGTTCCACGGCGTGAAGGAGACTTCGGTTCGCTCTTGGCTCTCGAGGGCCCTTGCTGGGCCGGCCGTCACTTGGTGAGCGAGGCTGCCATCGGCCATGTCGTGCACGTCCATGTAGAACACGTAGTTGCCGCCCAGCACGCCGTTGGTGGCGGAGAACTCCCACGAGTGTGTCAAAGCGCTGTCAATCGGGAGCACGCAGGCCAAGGTCTGGTCGGAGTGACAGGCGAGGGTGTCGGGCTTGCCGATGGAAATGTCAACGGATTCGACGTTGAAGATCACACGCTCGATGTTGTTCGCCTCCGACAACTCGTTGTCGTTCAACCACGGCTTTCCAACCGTTGTGTTGTCAAAGATGGTCCTGACATCCAAGCGATACACACCCGAAACGAATTCGTGCGAGGCCACGGTCGAGATCATCGATTCCTCAGCGTCCACGTTCGTGCGAGACGTGGTGTAGCTGGCGTCCTCAACGAAGGTGTACTCCTGCAGGGTGATGTTGTTGAAACCGACACCCTTGAACCCGTCGTTGATGCCGTTGCGACCGTCTTCGTCGGACTGGAACGTGAAGTTGACGTTCACCGTGGAGCCCTGAAGCGACATGCACTCGGTGGTCCACAGGGCGGAATCGGGCGAGGAGCGGTTCTGGATGTACAGGTGCGTCAAGTCAATGCTGGTTGTTTTCACCAAGTCATCGCTGTTGAAGAACACGTTGTAGTTACCGCCGGTGCCGTCCTGGGTGGATGGGTCACCGATGTAGTCCAGTTCCGTCACGTCAATGGATTCGGTGGCGTTGATGATGCCGTTGCCGTCATCGTCGTTCTGGCAGGTGCCGTCTTCGTTGTAGTCGTTCCACTGGGCATAGACCAGGCCGTTGTAGTTCTGGCCGGCCTTGGCGTAATCCACCGTCATGACCACGTAATCGCTGGGGTCCACGTTGCCGCCCGTGTCGATGGTGTAGAAGGTGTCAGCGAAGTATTCGAAGTTGAGGGAAACGAAGTCACCGTTTTGGCCCGTCAAATCGATGTCCGGGATGCTGAGGGTTTGGTTGGCCCAGGCGTCGTCGTAGCCGTTGGTTGAGGTGTCACAGGGGTGGCCGAACCAGTAGGCGTTGTTGTTGAAGATCTTCGTGGAACAGGAGTCCTCGTTGTAGATAGCGCCCAACGGGTTCTGGTTCTCTTGGTACCGTGTGCCTTGGGCACCGCCCTCAAAGGTCTCAACGCACACCGCCGAAGGCGTACCGCAGTACACGTCGGAAGGGGTGGCGGAGTACACGGTGGCCTCGATGTCAAAGTCAACCGGGGTGTTGCCCCAGTTGTTGGTCGTGACCTCAATGTCGAACAAGCCTTCAGCGTAGAGACCGCCTGCGTTGAAGTATTCAATGGATTCAACAGCAGGGTCGTACAGGTTGAACGGCGTCACGTAACCGATGGCGTCGTTGTTGATGGCCTGTTGGTCCCAAGCGTTGTTGGACAAGGTGGCCGAGATGCGGTAGGTCGTGTCGTTGAGCACGTCGGCCTGAATGGAAGTGGTGTACTCCTGTCCGGGCTCGAGGTTGCTCAGCGGGCCGATGGTGGTCGACTGAACCTGGGGGTTGGGGAAGAAGGCGGTGTTCTGCTTCCAGACGGTGAGGTTGTCAACAGCAAAGCCGTCGCGACCGGACCACTGGCTCTCGTTGTCGTTGGCCGTGGAGCCCTCGAAACCCGTGCGGAACCTGAAGCGGAGGTCCACCGTTTCACCGGCCCAAGGCGAGAGGTCGAAGGAACCCAAGTCTTCGTCGGTGAAGTTGTCCCAGCCGTAGAAGGTGCCGGAGGCAGCCAAGCCGTAGTAGACAATGTTCTCGGGTGCCGCACCCCAGAAGTTCTGCTTGAACCCGCGGTCGGTGTCAAAGCCGCCCCACATGGAAACCCCGTTGGGGCAAGCACCTGCGAGCGCTGCTTCTTGTGGACAGCCGATGACGCTCCAGCCGGTTTCGGCACTGCCGACTTCAACGATGGCGAGGTCGTCCCAAAGGTCGCCGACGATGAAACCACCCTGCGTGTCGACGTTGCCCAATGCACCAAGCCCCAGGTGACGGAACAATTCAACGCTCATGAAGGCCCGGTCGGCGCCGGTCAAATCCACGTTTTCGAGCACCATCGCATCGTCCCAGTTCTTCCCGTAGCCGGTCCAGTCGTCACCGGAACTGTTGGTCTTGACGTTGCCCGCCCACATGAAGTCGGTGGGGTTGAGGTGGTTGGCGGACACGTTGGGGTCGTTGTTGCCGTCCGAGGATCCGGTGGAGTGGTTGGTTTCGAGGTGCCAGTTGGTGGCGCCGTCGACATACTCCTCGAACGCCCAGGTGCAGCCCGAGCCGCAGTTGCTGACCTCGGGGCTGTCCCAGTCGTTGGCGTAGACCGTGGTGTTGGTGGAGTTGGCCTCATCAACGACCTTCAGTTCGACTTCAAGGTCCGCCGTTTGGCCGTTGAGGGTGTCCATGCCCGTGTTGGTGACGGTCACGTT
>Ga0255774_10001069_pt1 | contig 23136 bp, 15 predicted proteins | sample 101ome_17_FD_179972 | JGI IMG/M metagenome (GOLD analysis project Ga0255774, IMG submission 179972) | Coastal salt marsh microbial communities from the Groves Creek Marsh, Skidaway Island, Georgia - 101407AT metaG (version 2) | ecosystem: Environmental > Aquatic > Marine > Intertidal zone >...
GTCGTCCTCCATGCCTTCAAGCACCGTTTCAAAGTCGCTGAGCTTAATCGGGTAGCGCTGGAACACGTCCTGAAGGGCGATGAAGATCGGATGCTCGTCTTCGTCAAGGTGGCCGTCGTTGGCGGCGGCGAGCTTGCCTCGGATGTCCACGAGCGCCATGAGTCGGCGTTGGTGTTCCTCTTCGGGCAGCGTCGGCGTGGCATGTTGATGCACCTCGTCAATGACCGCTTGGCGCGCTTTCGTGGCGGCCAGCAGTTCAGGCGTGGCGTCCACGTGCGGTTCTTCGTCCCCATCCACGATGTCGTCCACCCAGCGGCACAGGGCGTACACGGCGTGAACGGCTTTTCGCTTCTCCATTTGGAGGGCCGAAAACGACGAGTAGAAGGTGGTCGAGGCCTGTCGGCACACCGCTTCGCAATAGGCGTAAGCGTCGGCCAGTGAGGTCGTCACGAAGGTCACCTCAAGCGGATGTGGGACGGCCGCCGGGGGCCTCCTTCGTGGCGTTGGTAAGGGCGGCACGGCCTTGCTTGGAGCGCTTTCGGCTTTCAAACCAGGTGTCAACACCGTTCCAGTCGGGGATGATCCCCAACCCGTCGAGCAGGAGTTTGCTGCTGATGCGAGCGGATTCGTAAATCACCGGCAGGCCCGACCCGGGGTGGGTGCCACCGCCGACGAGGAACAGGTTCTCGATTTCGTCGAATTGGTTCTTGGGACGGCGCCAGAGCATCTGGTCAAGCCCGTGGGCTAGGTTGAACACGGCGCCGCGGTAACAGTGGTCGCCCCAATCTTCGGGGGTGATGGTCATCTCGGTCACAATGTGATCGCGGATGCCTTCAAAGCCCAGTTTTTCTTCGATTTGGTCGAGGATGCGTTCCTTGTAGGCATCCTTGTGTTCTTCCCAGTTGATGTTCTCGTGAACGTGGGACACGGGCACCAAGGCGTACACCGTTGAGCAACCTTCGGGGGCGAGGGTGGGGTCGGTGATGCTGGCGTTCTGCACGTAGACCGATGGGTCGTCCCAGGTGATGCGGTGGTGCTTTTCGATGTCCTCGAGGTTCTTCTCGTAGGTCGCTGAGGCGTAGATTTGGTGGTGGGGCAGGTGCTCGTAGGTCTTGTCAATGCCCAAGTAAAGCATGAACGTCGAGCAGGAATACTTCTTGCCGTCGAGCTTTTTGTTGCTCCACTTCTTGCGCACGCTGTCGGGGAACAACTGGGTCATGCCGTTGGCAAAATCGGCGTTCATGACCACACGGTCGGCCATGAACTCACCCTGAGCGGTGCGCACGCCTTTGATGGTCTTCCCGTCCATGATCACGCCTTCCACGGCCTCGTTCATGCGGAACGTCACACCGAGTTCCTTGGCGATGGCAGCCATCTTTTCGCTGACGCTGCCCAACCCACCGGTGGGGTGGAAGATGCCGTATTCGTACTCCAGGAAGGCCAGCATGGTGAACAAACTGGGGCAGTTGAACGGCGACATGCCGAGGTACTTCGTCTGGAAGGACATGGCGAGCATCAGGCGGTCGTCGTCGAAGAGTTTCATCAGATCGCCAGCGACCGAGCGGTGCGGTCGAAGCACCCCGGCCACGCGCATCGCTCGTTTGGCCAGCAGGTCGGTCGGTCCTTTCCAGGGCTCTTGGAGGCAAGCCTTGGACTTGTTCAACTTGGTTCGGTTGTCCTCCACGTACCGGCGGAAGGCGTTGGCGTTCTTGTCGCCCGAAAGGCCGCGGATGCGCTCGGTCATCACGTCGAGGTCGCTGGTGCAGTCCAATTCACCGCCTTGTCCGAAGATGAGCCGGTAGTTGGTCTCGAGTTTGTTGAGGTTGAGCTCTTCATGGGCATCGCGGCCAATGGCCTGGAAGATGTCCTCGATGACTTCGGGGTAGTGGAAAAAGGTCGGTCCAAGATCGAACTTGAACCCGTCCCGATCGAAGACTTTGTTGCGACCGCCAACGGCGCTCGAGCGTTCGAACACGGTGACGTTAACGCCCGATTTGGCCAAAAGGAGGGCGGATGCGAGTCCGCCGGGTCCGGCTCCAATGATGGCGACGCTGGGTTGCTGGGTGCTGACCATGGCTTCAGGGTCGTATTGAAGCATATAAAGTGCGGTTTTTGTTCATAAAAAATTATGAAAAAATTACACCCATGGGCGAACCAACTTACGCCGTCGTTTTGGTTTGGCCGACGATGGCGTACGGGTCGATCAACACCGAGAATTCATCCAAATACGGGCCCATGGAACTGATGAGGTCCACGTGCGGGTGCCCCTTGAGCACCATGCCGTCCATGTACATCAGCGACCGAATGATCGGAAAAGCCTCTTCGCCGAAGGAACATCCTGCGAGCACCGCTGCCTTGACGGTCTTCATCATCTGTTCCGTGAGCGAAACCTCGCTGACCGAAGTTCCGACAAAACCGTTGTAGAGGGCATCCATGGAGGCGTAGTACGTCGCCAACGTGTCGCCTGTGGGGCGTTCGTCCGCCATGGTCAACATCGCATCGAAGGCGTGGCGAAGTTCGCCTTTAGCGAGGAAGAAAAAGAAACCAAACAGAGCGTTCCGAACGTGGGCAGGGGCGTGACAAATGGCGCCCGTGTCGATGAAATGGAAGTTGCCTTCGTCGTCCATCATCGCGTTCCCAGGGTGGAGGTCGCCATGGAACGTTCCCAATCCAAACATGAAGGCACCGTGGATGCGAAACAGGTCCAGCATGTTGGGCCAATCCAAGGTTTTTGCATCCAAGTGTGCTTCAAGTGTGGGATGAGGGATCTCTTCCATCACCAAGACATGACGGTTGGAGAGTTCCTCCCACATGCGAGGGAAGCGAAGTTTCGGCATGGGGAATTCGTGTTCAACGCTGGCTGCCTTGGACAAGAGGTCAGCGCGCCCTCGGATTTCATTGGTCAAATCCAACTCTCGAAGCGTGTAGTCCTCAATGTGGGCAAGCAGGCCAAGCGGGTTGCCCACCTTGCGCAATTTCGGGTTGAAGAACAAGCCCATGCGAATCCACCGTTGCATGCGCTTGACATCCCGGCGGAACGAACCCTCGAAATCGGACTTGATGAGTTTCACCACGACCTTGGTGCCGTCGTTGAGCGTTGCTCGGTGGATTTGGCCGATGCTGGCCGCTGCGAAGGGCTCAGGGTCAAAGTGATCGAAGTGGTCCAAGAAACCCTGTGGTGCAAAGCGGTCGATCAGCCGCTGTGAATTCTCCTTGGGGATGGTGGCGGCCCGGCTGTACAACTTTTGCAACTCGATGCAGCGGTCGGGGTCGACCAAATCAGGGCGAAGGGCAAAAATTTGGCCCAACTTCACCGCCAGCAAACCCATGGACTGAATCTTGTCGACGTTGACCGGTTTTTTCCCTCGAATTTGACGGAAAAAGCGGATGAACGTCACGAGCTTCAACGGCTCACCTCAGTCGTTCAGCTCGATGGCGTTGAGTTCATGACGATGGATGACGTAGTGCCAGAGGTCATCGGGCGAACCGCTGCCGTCCATGCGCTGAATGACCACGTTGGAGTCCTTCGCGAACCGAGTGGACAGGGCACCCTCAATGATGCCGTCGTCCATTTCCCACATGGGGAGGGCGTCGGGGTCGTCAACAGGTGGATGGTTGAGGCCAACGCTGACGTGGAACTGAGGGTCGACGTGATACTGAAGAAGTCCCAAGCCGGCGTGCTCCCACCAATCCATCATCTCGTCAAGGAACTCGATGTCGTTGTCCAAGGACCGCAATGAAAAGGCGATCTCTTGACCGACACGGCAGCCGATCTGTCGCAGCATGCGCCCGATGTCGATTCCGAGGACCTTGAGGTTCGAGAGCTTGCCTTCGGTCAGTCGCATCCGAGCTTCGTTGACCTCGTTGCCAGCCGCAAAGAACGCATCGGGGTCGAACGGTGTGTCTTCCTCGGGCAATTGGCCGTCGAAGCCGAGGGCGACGGAGACGTTCTTGAGGAACGAACCCTCACCGATGGTCAACCGAAGTGGGTCGTTGATCTGGTTCTCGGTGAACCTGGCTCGGGCCACGTCCAGGTGGACAGCGCCCTCCCAAATCGCGTCGATGAGGTGAAGGTGAGCGCCTGCGAACGGTCCCGACTCAATGATGAGGGCGGCGTCTTCCTTGCCACGCCCGACCGGGTTGTCTTCGATGTTGAGGTATTGAATCACCTCTGCATGGTCTTGAACAAAGCCCAGCGAGTCCAATTCGTCGGAATGTCGAACTTCGATGCTGTCGTGGAGTTGGTCAAAAAACCGGAGCGTTCGTCCGTCGAGGTGCGTGATGATCTGAACGACCACGCCCCTGACCGCGGCGGTGTTGACGGCTTCGAGGGCATCAGGATTCCTGCACAAGTGGAGGATGCCAAATTGACCCAGCAGCAAAATCAGCCGCTCTTCGGCGTCGTTGGCCATTTTCTGAAGCCGGTTGTAGATGTGCCCGCGCTCTTTGAGCACAGCGAAGCGAGGGTCATCGATGTCGCGTCGCCGCTTCTCGTACGATGCATCGGTTTCCGTGATGCCTTTGGACAGCTCATCAAAGCCGTCCACCAAACGGTCAAGTTGCGACTTGCGCGACTGGATGATGTGCTCCATGGCTTCGTTGACGCGGAGGCTTGAGAAGAGCATTGGCCGGTCGGCGGTCGCCGTGACGATGCCCATTTCTTGAAGCCTTGAGAGGCTGTTGTACGCATCGAGGCGCGTGGTGTTGAGTTCCTTGGCCAATTCGGAGGCTTTCATTTTCGGACGGGATCCGAGGATCATGATCGAGCGCACCTCGCGCTCGTTCAATCCCGCCTCCAGCAGGAGTTCGTCCCACATTCAACCGTCCCCCCGAACCACCGAAATGTCGGCGAGGATTTTGGCGACGTGACGACGGGGTCGGAAGAGCCAGTCGTAGACGTACCGGACGGTGTTGTCGGGGGCGATCAGGAAGGAAGATTTGGCGGGAAATTGGCCGAGATGCATGGGGACGTTGAACTTCTGGCCCACGATGCGGTCGGGGTCCGCCAGAAGCGGAAAGGGGAGGTCACCCAGGACCTCACGGAATTTAGCTTGCTCCTCCACCGTTCCGGGGCCGATGCCGACGATGGAACAGCCGGCGGAGGTGAACAAGTCGTGCTGTTCCTTGAAGGTCAGGCATCCGCGCTTGCAGGTGGGGGAATTGTGCCTTGAATAGAAGAACACCACGCGCCACGTACCGTCAAGGCTTGAACTGTCAAAGATTTCACCGCCTTCCATTGTCAAAGTGAAGGAAGGAGCGAGTTGCCCCACCAAATTACCGTCGGTCACCCAATCACCTCAGGAGGGCAGGATGTGGCCCATCCGCTTGGCTTTGGTCGACATGTAGGATTGGTTGTGGCGGCATTGACCGACCACCAGTGGAATTCGCTGATTGACGTGGATGCCGTGTTCCATGAGCTGGGTTTTCTTTTCGGGGTTGTTGGTCATCAAATGGATGCCTTCGACCCCCATTTGGTCGAGCATATCCGCTGCGATGCCGTAGGTGCGGGCATCGCCGGGGTAGCCAAGCGCTAGGTTGGCGTCAAGGGTGTCGAGGCCAGCGTCTTGGAGTGCATACGCCTGCATTTTAGCGAACAGGCCGATGCCACGTCCCTCCTGGCGGAGGTAAACCACTGCGCCCGAGCCACGCTCGGCGATCGACGCCAACGAAGCTTGCAGTTGCGGCCCGCAATCGCATCGAAGTGAGCCAAAGGCGTCGCCCGTCAGGCACTCGGAGTGAATGCGCACCATGGGGTGGTGGCTGGTGAGGTCACCCATGTACACCACGCAATGCTCTTTCCCGGTGGCGTCGTCGACGAAGGCCCGAATGCGGAACTCGCCGTGAACGGTGGGGAGCATGGCATCGGCTTCAGGGGCATGTGTTGTTGAAACGGTTGACCCCTTCAGCATGTTATATAATCCGCTGAATTCCTATATGAACTCTCGTCTTTTCCTTCAGGGGGGACAAACCCCACTTGATATACTGAAGCGACGAAATCCGACTCATGGCCAGCCTGCACTGCGACCTTGGCGTTGCCGCTCGTGCGGTTCGTCATGACCGCATGTTGGTGGTGCAAGAAGCACGTGGGCGCTTCAAAGGCCACTGGGGCCTGCCAAAAGGCCGAGTTGATCAGGGTGAATCGGTGGAATTCGCAGTCCTCCGGGAGTTGAAGGAGGAAACGGGCTATGAGGGGTCGGTCTTGGGGCTCTCTGGCGTGCGAACCACGCTGCGAAACGGTGTCCCGGGCGTCTTCATGTGCTTTGATGTGGCCGTGAACGATGCGCCAACCGCCGGCCACGACGATGAAATCAGCAACGTGCGATGGGTCACGCTCGATGAGGTGGCCCAATTGGACTGGGTGTCCGAAACCATGCGTCAGTTGGCCATCGATGCATTGGTGCGGCCCAGCGTTCTGCACGGCCGCACCAACTTGACGCCAAGGGAGATCCCCTACGTCGTTTACTCCTCGGCCAACGCACATCCATCTTCTGGAGGTGCAAGCCAATGATTCCTGCCTCACGGTTGCGCGTGCACGGCACCCTGAACGAAGCCGGTGAGTATGTCCTTTACTGGATGACGTCGGCCCGACGACCGACATGGAACCACGGGTTGGATCACGCCATCGATTTGGCTCGAGAGCACGATGTGCCGCTCGTGGTGATCGAGAGCCTCGCCCTTCAACACAAATGGGCCAACGATCGCATCTCCACGTTCGTGCTGCAAGGCATGATCGACAACCGGGAGGCGTTTTTGGGCTCCTACGTCACCTACATCCCGTACGTCGAAACCAAACGAAAGGAGGCGTCGGGTTTGCTGAAGGGTTGGTTGAAGCGTGCCAAAGCCTGCGTGATCGATGATTTTCCCACCTATTACCCACTCCATGTGCTCAACACGGCCCTGACCATCAAACCCTGTGAAATTCACGCCGTCGATTCCAACGGCTTCATGGCCATGCGCGCTCAAGGGCGCGATTTCAAAACGGCCCACTCCCTTCGGCGCCACCTTCACAAAACCATCACCGAGCACATGCACGAATTCCCCCACGCCAGGCCGCTGGAGCGCGCTGAGGGTTTGGCCATGCTGGCCAACAGCACGGTCGCCGAAATCTTCGAGGCAACGAACACCCCCATGACACCCTACGAATTTCTGTGGCGTGTCGGCGAAGGCGGGGACATCGGCCGAGATGCGTTGTCCACGCTGGCCATCGACCACACCGTTCATCCGGTGGTGAGCAAGAAAGGAGGGCACCTCGAAGCCAAGCGCCGTTGGCGTGAGTTCTTCAAGGAACGCCTCACGGTGTACCACGAAGCTCGCAACGAACCCGAACGGGAAGGCGCAAGCGGGCTCTCGCCTTGGCTTCATTTTGGCCACATCAGCATCCACCGCATCCTGCATGACGTCTTCGAAGCGCACGGTTGGGACGTAACGCTCGCCAACCCACCGCACAACGGGCGACGGGAGGGTTGGTGGGGTTTGCCTCAACCCGTGGAAGCGTTTCTCGACCAAATCATCACCTGGCGCGACATCGGATTCATCCATTGCGCCATGGTGGACAACCACACCTCGTACGAATCCCTTCCCGATTGGGCCAAAGAAACGCTTGATGAACACCGGTCCGATCCACGGCCAGCCGTTTACACGCTGGAGGAACTTGAACTAGCCAAGACGCACGACGACTTGTGGAACGCCGCCCAAACCCAACTCCTCCAGGACGGCATGATTCAGAATTACCTGCGGATGCTGTGGGGCAAGAAAATTCTGGAATGGTCACCGGACCCCGAAACGGCCATGGCGTGGATGATTGCCCTCAACGACCGATGGGCGTTGGATGGCCGAGACCCCAACTCCTACACCGGTGTGGGTTGGGTCATGGGGAAGTTTGACCGTGGCTGGACCGAACGGGCCGTTTACGGTAAGGTTCGGTGCATGACCACCCCCTCGACTAAACGCAAGTACCGAACGTCTGGATACATCGAACGCTACCGCACACCGGTTCGTGTTCAATCGTTGCTCGGCTCTGGTCCAATCTTCTACGCCACGCATCAATGAGGAATCACCATGCCCACCTATGCACACACCGCAGAATACGCCCACCCGGTCAGCGCCGTTTGGTCGTGGTACGACAGCCCCGGCGCCTTTCGACGCATCATGCCCGAGTGGGAGGGCATCACGCCCGTTCAGGCCGGTGCGCTGATGGACGGAGAGCGCACGAAATTCAAGGTCAGCATCGGCCCCATCAAACGCATGTGGGTGGCCCGCCACCACGGGGTGGTTTCGGGCAAGGTGTTCAACGATGTCATGGAAAAGGGGCCATTCGGCGCGTGGGACCATGAGCACAAGTTCGTTGCCAAAACCGACAGCACATCGTCGATTGAAGACACGATTCAATGGCGTCTGCCCTTGCACCCGTTGACCTTTTGGACCGCACCGTTTACGGTGAAGGGGCGAATGGATCAGATGTTCGCCTTCCGCACCGTGCGCGTCAAGAACGATCTCGAGCGCATCGCTGCGTTTGCTCATCTCCCCCGACAGCGCATCCTGATCAGCGGCTCGACCGGATTGATCGGTTTGCAACTGTGTGCGTTCCTGTCGGCGGCTGGACACAGCATCACGCGCTTGGTCCGCCCTTCCACCCAACTTCCGTCCGACGCCCAAGGCGATGATGTCGTGGTATGGAACGACCAAACAGGAGAGGTGGTCAGCGGTGACCTCAACGGTTTTGACACCGTGATTCACCTTGCAGGTGCTGGCATTGGCGACAAGCGCTGGAGCAAGGCGCGCAAGGCCCTCATTGAGTCCAGCCGAACGGTGCCGACGCACAACCTGGCCACCTTGCTGGCAGGGTTGGACCAACCTCCAAAGGCCTTCTTGTGTGGTTCAGCCATCGGTTTCTACGGGAATCGGGGTGACGAGACGTTGAATGAATCGTCCTCACCCGGCAGCAATTTCCTCGCCGATGTGTGCCGAACTTGGGAAGCCGCAGCCCAGCCAGCGGTGGATGCAGGCATTCGAACGGTTTGGCTGCGAACCGGGTTGGTCATCACACCCATGGGAGGTGTGCTCCAGAAACTGCTCCTGCCTGCGAAGCTCGGTGCAGGTGGGCCGGTTGGCAACGGCCGTCAGCAATACTCTTGGATTTCACTCGACGACCAAATCTACGCCATTCACCATCTCATGATGAACGACACGTGCGAAGGGGCGTTCAATTTGACCGCACCGGAACCGCTCCCGCAAAAGCGGTTCGCAAAAACCTTGGGGCGTGTCCTCCGTCGTCCTGCGTTTGCACCGCTGCCCGGTTTTGTCCTGAAGATCATGCTCGGTGAGATGGCGCAAGGTTTGGTGCTCGATGGGCAGCGTGTCCTTCCGGAGCGGTTGGAGGCGAGCGGGTATCGGTTCCAACACCGCGACCTCGAAACATGCCTTCGTCAATGCCTCGGTCGTCAACGGTGACGCGACCGGGGAAGCGCTTGTTAGGGTGAAGGTCCATTCACATCCATGGCGGCGGCATGCACTCACCCTCGTTTGGTTCAGTCCCGTGGGGAAGGTGCGGCTCAACGTGCCTTGAAAGACGCATTCATGCAACAAAGATTGGAAAGTTCGTTTCACTCATTCATGTTGCATGAAAAGGACACAGAATCCAAATTAGTTGATTTGAATAAGAAATCACCCGTTCCGCATTACGGCGTTTTGCGAGAACCCTACGTTTCCTGCGAGTGGCGCCCCTTCCCTCTTCTTGCCCTTCCCAAATGGGCTCACCATGATTCGCCAAGCAACGGGGTGGAGCTGTGACACCGCTCGCCGTTGCGGGATGGTTGTTGGGCGGCCTGTTGGTCCTGTTCATCGGCCGTTTGGTCTACGTTTGGATCACTCGAATCCGCCCGCTGGAGCCGTCATTGGATCTGACGTGGGCTGCGGATTGCGAGCACCTCACGACGGCGACGGTTGACGACGGCATCATCACGTTCCGGAACGTGAGGGATTTCCACTGGCGAACCACGCGCGACCGGGATGAACGTTGGGACGAGCAGGTGCAGGTGCGGGTGGATGAGTTGGAAACCGTCTGGTTTGTGGTGGATCACTTTCACAGCATCCATGGCATGGCTCACACTTACCTGACCTTCGACTTCGCTTGTGGGACATGCCTTTCGTTCTCGTTTGAAACACGCCGGGAAAAGGGTGAACGCTACCATCCATGGGACGGCATGTGGCGGGCGTACGAGCTCTACCTCCTCGTGGGCCACGAACGCGATGTGACCGGACTGCGCACCAACGGTCGACGAAACCGTGACTACATGTTTCGTGCCGTGACGCCCCCTGGAAAGGATCGTGAGTTGCTCCTGGCCATGGTGGGCAAGTTGAACGAACTTGCGAAGCACCCCGAGTGGTACCACTCGCTGCTGACCACCTGCAACACCTCCATTGTCAACATCGTGAATCAGGTAACGCCGGGTAGGATTCCGTTCCTGTGGCGCAATTTTCTCCCAGGGTACACGCCCAAAGCTGCGTTGAAATTGGGGCTGATCGAGGATTGGGGTGGTCTTGACGCCACGCTGGATGCAGCCCGCATCGATGAAGTGGCGCAGGCATGGGACGGGACGAGTGATTATTCGGTCATGCTTCGTCAGCATCTTCCGGCGAAAAAAACGCTATAGAATCGGCCACAACAGCCAACCGTCCCGTTGCGTACGAAAGCGTCACGCTGTCGTCGCAGGCGACGTTGTGTACGCCTTTGGAACCCGTCCGAAGGGTGGCGTGGTCCAGTTCAAATTCAGCGCCGGTCAGGGTGAGCCCGCCGACGTCGTGAACCGCCATCAAGGAGAAGGAGGCTCGATGCCTCACGCCCAGACGATGCTGTGCTCCCCGGCTCAAGAATTGCCGCGCGCCTCGCCCGTCCAAGACGCAAATGTCCAGTGCTGAGGCGGCGCATGCCATCATGTTCCCCCATTCGTGCTGCAGGTCTCCGCCCGTTGCTCCGAGCACCAGGAGGGAGCGGTGCCCCGCTGCCTCGGCCCATGCCAGTGCTTTGGCCAAATCGTTGGCTGACTGGTCAGGCATGTGAATCACTTCGACGCCCGATGGCAACACCTCCTTGCGTTCAAGCTCGTTGATGCTGTCAAGGTCGCCCACAACGGCGTGAGGGCACGTCCCGTGGTCAAGGCAAGCCCAAACGGCTCCGTCGCAGGCGACCACGGTCATGTTGGTTGGAGCGATTCGGCTCAAATCCGATCGGGTGACGTCACCGTTGGCCACGATGGCACAGGTCGGCGCCTCCATGGTTTCTGCAACCGTTCTGCCTTCTCAAATGCACGGGTCACGGTCGCTCGTGCTGACCCCCTACGGGGGTCATCCATGAACAAGCATTTTCTATGTCCGCGGCTGTGGTGAACGCATGACGCCACGCCGTGATGCATTTTTGGTTTCCAAAAGCCTCCTGTTGGTGGTGTTTTTCCTGCTCGCTTCGGTGACCCCATTGGTTTCGCCGGCCGAGGAACCGTCGGTTCTGAGCGACGCCCCATCGCCCGCCATGACGAGCCTCCACTCGGCCTCGGATGGCTATGGCCACGATTTTGGCGGCGCCAACATCGTCCATGACGGGCTCGACGACGCCAGCGTTCGTATGGAGTCGCTGCTGGAAAGCTTCGAACAGACCGTCCGCCCCGCCCTCAACGGAGAACAGCCAGGGACGCCGGACTTGGCCGTGACCCGATACGGGACCCAGCACTGGTGCTGGACCACGGCAGAGGGCACCGTGCGAACGGCGATCGTCGGACACACGGGCGTGGCCAACGGCAACGGCAGTTTGGTGGACAACGTGGCCGCAACGAACCTCACCGACCTCGTGGATTGCGCCATCGCTGTGACCGCCAACGAGCTTCAGCGCGTGCTGTACGCCGATGGCGCCGACCTCAAAATGGGGCGTTACGCCACGGAGAGCCAAACGTATTGGGACGGCCCGCGGTGGCACACTCGGACCATCCTCGAGGACGTCAACGCCACCGACCTTGCCCTGAGCATCCACCCCGACGGCGTGGAGTGGGGCTTGATGCGCGACGACCAAGGGGCCCTCCACCGGGTGAATTTCACCGGTACGTATTGGGTCACGGCCGTGCTCGATGCAGGACCGATTGGCCACGACTTTGAATTGAACATGGACGACGACGGTGTGGCGCACATCCTCTACACCCTCCCCGAGCAGGGCGAGGTGATCCTCCTTCGCGTGGACGGCGAGGACTTCGACCGACGCATCCTGTCCAACGACATGGCCACGCTGGACGCCGTCGGCATGGACCTGGATCGCTCCAACATCGAACAGGTCGCCACCGCCCAACAGGACGGCACCTCCTTTTCCATCGACCTCATTCGGTCCTTGTCGGGTCAGGACACCGGACGCATCGACCCAACACCCAGCGCCGTGCTCGATGCTGGCTTGCTGGACTCGGACGAGGGGGCCATCGCCATGGGCGACCTCAACGATGACGGCTTCGACGATGTGCTGGTCGCAACACCCACCGCTTCGAGTCTGGGTTACAGCGAAAACGGCCGATTGGACGTGTTTTACGGTGGCCCGGACGGGGTCGCCACGTCGCCCGATGTCACCCTTGAGGGTCCACACGATGGTGCACACTTGGGTTCGGCGTTGGCGCTCGGTGATTTGAACGGGGACGGTCGCACCGACATCGCGCTCGGCGTGGCTGGGTTCCGTTCCTCCAACAGCAGCCTGGAAGATGGGCGGGTGCAGGTGCACACCGGTGGCGCCAGCGGTGTGAACTTGGAACCTGCGTTCACGCTGCTCGGTCACAACGGCGAACGCTTGGGTTCATTGGCGGTCGTGTTGGAACGTGCAGGTCAAGCCAACGTGTTGGCCGTGGTCGCAGCGAACCACTCCGTCGCCATCGATGCGTCCACCACGCACATCGGGAAAGTCAACCTCTACAGCGGCAACGGTTCAGGGCTCGCTCCCCTTCGGAACCTCACCCAATCAACCGTGGCTGAAGCCATGTTCGGTCGTTCGATGGCGGCCTGCGACATCAACGGCGACGGTCTGGACGATTTGATCGTCGGCAACACCGGCACGTACGCTGACGCCGCCTTCTACTCGTCCGTTGAATACTTCACCGCCACGTCGGCGGGTTACGACGGAACACCGGAGCATCGCGTGCAGTCCAACATCCAAAACCGACTCTTTGGCCACAACGTCGCATGTTTAGGCGACATTCACGATGACGGTTTCGAGGACCACATCATCACCGAGCCGTTCAACGGGACTGCGGCGTTTTCCGGCGGCAAGTTGTGGTTGTTCAACGGCACCGAAGGGACCATGACCAGCGAACCGGATTGGACGTATGCGCCAGCAGAAGCCAACGCCCGCATCGGTGAAGCCATTGTGGCAGCCGGTGACGTCAACGAGGACGGTTTCAATGACGTTCTCATCTCCACCGTTGGCGGCAATGCTGGAGGTGCCCTGCACCTGTACCTTGGCTCAAGATTGGGGCTTCAGGCCGACGCCCAACTCGTGGCGCAGGGTGAAACCGGTGACCGACTGGCCACCCGCATCGCTGCACTGGGTGACCTGAACGGCGACGGTTTGGGTGAAGTGGTGCATTCCCTGCGGGCCGACCCATCCAACGGTCAACACGATTACGATTTGGTCTTCGACGTCCTCTCGGAACGCGACTGGGAATCGATCACCTTCGTCCTCGACGGTGAACTGGAACACCTCGAGTTGGGCACGGCAGGTCGGGGTGAAACCAGCCTGTTGTACGCTCACAACGACGGTGGTGAGCACCATCTCACCAAACTCGAGCACATGGACGATGGGACGCCTGCAGGCCGCTGGGTGTCCACGGTGTTGAGCACCTCATCCGTGGCCTCTCCAGGCCTTTCCTTTGCCGTGGGTCCTTCCGGCCGGCCATACGCCCTGACCAACAACGCCACATCGGTGATTGCCTACACGTCCATCGACGCCCACACGGCGGTGGAGCAAACCGTGGTTGAGCAGGGCACGATGGGCCAGCACCTCGGTTCCACGCTGGACAACGACGGTCACCAATGGCTGGCCTACACCTCCGGTGGCGGCCACCAACTCTACTTCACGGAAGAAACGGCTTCAACATGGGACACCGGTCTGGTCCGTCAATCCGCCAACCTCACCGGTCCGGTTGAGGTGTTCGCCAACGCCACCAACGTGCCTCACCTGCTGTACCGATACGGAACGGGGCAACTTGAGTTGGCTGTCAAAGACGGGTCATGGTCCCTTCATGCACTTGGCGACACCGACCAGGTCCTCAGCGTCGACCATCCTGTGCAGTTGCTGGACAACGGTTCGCTTGCCGTGGCCGTTGCAGCCCAGGACGCCAACGCCACCACCACAGACGTGCAACTGTGGACGTACAACGGCACCAACATGTCCACAGCGACCGTGGCCACAAACGTCGACGCCGCCAACCTTCGGATTGGGTTGACCACGGCCGCCAACGGTTCGTTGGTCGTGTGCACCGCCAGCGCCACCGGTCAACTTCAACTTCACGTGCAGAACGGCACCGAGGGCTGGATCAGCACCCCAGTGGCGCTCGTCAACGGCTTCTCTGGTCGGCACCACCTGGTGTGCCAGCCCAATGCCATCGCCGTAGCCAACCCCTCCAACGCCGTTTACCTCTCGCTGGAGGACAACGCCACCAATTGGACGCACATGCCTCGTCCACCGGCAGCCCATGCCGACGGTCCGTTCGACCTCCACCACGAAGGCGGCTGGCTCGTGACGGGTGACGCACAAAGCCAGGAACTGCTGCACCATCGCTTGACCAACCACGGGGTGTGGGTGACGGCGCCGCTGACCAATGTCGTGCCGACGGGCAACACGGGCGCCCATCTGAGCGATGACGGCGTGATTCACATGGCCTACTGGGACGCCACCGGTGACGATGTGGAGGTGCTCCGCCTCTATCCCGACGCCGATCGCGATCTGGTCTTTGATGAGGTGGACGCCCTTCCCTTGCTCGCCGACCAATGGTCCAACGGGGACGGCGACAACTACGGCGACAACCCCGATGGTCCCATGGCCGATGCCTGCCCCACCGTGAGCGGGACCTCCGCTCACGTGGAAGCCGGTTGTCCCGACATCGACACGGACGGCTGGTCCAACGGTTTGGATGCGTGCACCGCCGAAGGTGGTACGTCGTGGATCGACCGATTCGGTTGCGAAGACCGCGACCAAGACGGGTGGTCGGACAACTTGGGGAGTTACGTGAACGGTGACATGTTCTACTCCAATTGGAAGCAAGCACAGGACACCGATGGTGACGGGTTCGGTGATAATCATGGACCCGACTGTTGCACAACGGCCCTGGAGCCAAGCGGCGCTTCAACGATCCCCGACGTTTTCCCCTACCTCGCCAGTCAGTACCAAGATTCGGATGGCGATGGCTTTGGCGACAACGATTTGGACGCTGAATTTGGCGACCTGTGCCCCTACATCCACGGTCTTTCCCACCTCGATCGCAACGGATGCGTTGACACCGACGGCGATGGAGCAAGCGACCCCTCCAACGCCTCGCAACCGCCGTACTATGAATGGACGGCCGAGGAACACGGTGCGGATTTGTGGCCGCTGGACGGCACGCAATGGATGGATTCGGACGGCGATGGCTACGGCGACAACGGTTCGCTCAACGCCACCAACCCCGACCAGTTCCCCTTCCTAGAAGCGGTGGCGACGGACAACGACCTCGACGGGTTCCCGGATGAGTGGACGGCCCTGTACAACGGCACCAACAACAACGGTTTGCTGTTGGACGGTTGCCTTGATGAGTGGGGCAACTCCACCAGCCCGGTTCCGGGGTGCTTGGACACCGATGGCGATGGATTCCGCGACGTGTACACCTACGACCTCGACGGCACCACGGGGCTTCGAACCAATCAGCTAGGGGATGCCTTCCCCATGGATGCCACGCAATGGTCCGATGAGGACGGCGATGGCTTCGGTGATCAGCTGGACGGGGCGAACGGGGATCGGTGCCCGCAAGAACCCGGTGTTCTCAACGGCACGGTGCCCAACGGCGCCACCTCCGGCATTGGATGCCGGCAGATCGATGTGGCGGACGAAGACGGCGACGGTGTGATCAACGAACTTGACACCTGTCCACTCACACCCGCAGGTGCCTTCGTGGACGACGTTGGATGCGCCGACTCACAACTTGACGACGACGGCGACGGTGTATCCAACGCCGCAGACGTTTGCCCAAACAGCGGAAGTTCGGCGATGGTGGACGCTCAGGGATGCACCGACGACCAACGCAACGTTGACACCGACGGCGATGGTGTCAACGACCCGAGCGATGCTTGTCCCGGAACAACTTCGGGGTCCACGGTTGACGCCTCTGGCTGCGCCGAGGACCAGCGCGACTCGGACGGTGACGGCATCAACGACGCTGAAGATGCCTGTGTGGACACGGCCGCCAGTTTGGTGGCGTTCGTTGACGAGACCGGTTGCGTCGATGAAGCAGCGCTTGAGGTTGACGTCGACGGGGACGGATACGCCGGGCCTCATCGCTACGACGTTGACCCCGACACCGGCCTTTACCTCAACCAAACCGGCGACGCCTTCCCCAGCGACCCCACACAATGGCTCGACACCGATGGCGACGGCTACGGGGACAACCCCGACGGTAACAACGCCGATGAATGTCCAGAGGAAGCAGGGACGTCCTTCCATGATTTCCTTGGGTGCGAGGACGACGGCGACGGATGGCGTGACCAGTACGAGGACGAACCCTTGCGCAACGATTCCACGCAATGGCGGGACACGGATTTTGATGGCTTCGGTGACAACTGGGGCGATGCTTCGTGGAACAACTCTCGCGTGGCGTATTACGAACGCCTCAACGCCAACGGCGGGAACTTGGCCGATCCGGGTCAATTCATTCCTGGTGCCACCAACGCCGACCTCTGTCCCAACACGCCCAATGCGCTGCGAGCCGATGTGGATGAGGATGGATGCCACCCGTCCGAGCGTGACTCTGACGGGGACGGGGTGGTCGATCTCTACGACGCTTGTCCAACCGAGGCACGCGGTCCCAACGGCTTCAACGACGGGTGCCCTCCCCTCAGCGAAGGTGGGGAGGACAGCGGAGGCTTGCTGTCGGGTGCGGCTGGGCAAGCGGTCCTGTACGGAGGTGCGGGCCTTGGGGTGCTCGTGGTGCTGGGCGTGCTCCTGCGTTTGGTGCGAAGCGACGATGACGATGAGGAGGACGACGACGATTTCTTCGACGACGATGACGATGAAGAGGACGATGTGTTTGCCCAATTGGACGCTCAACCCGCCCGTGCTCGCCCAAGTCGAACCCAACCCGAGCGTCGTAAAGCCGCTGGGCCCACACCCCGGGCTTCGCAGCAAAGCAACCCGCCGTCCAACGGGCCCAGCAAAGGTCCACCCGGCCGCGCCCCATCCGGTGGCCCACCCAAGGGGTCGGCCCCGACGTCTGGTCCGCCCGGTCGGGCGACGCCCAAACCCGCAGCCAAGGTCGCGAAAAAGAAATCCGTCACGGCCCAGGAAGCACCCAGCACCAAAGTGCGCAAGGCAAAGATCCACGTCGACTTGAGCATCTTCGAAGCCTGGCAAGCGGAGGACCGTGAAGCGGCGGTGGACTGGGTGGTGGGTGCTTTGGCTGATGGTGAGGAGGAACGAACCATGCTCATGCAATTGCAGGAGACGGGTTGGTCTGCTGAACAAAGCCGGGCCATTTGCGACCTCGCTCGTAACCGTTGAGGCTCCACCACCGTGAGGAGTTAAATGGGGAGCGCGGCTGGGTGGAACGGAGTGGTGAACCATGGCAGAGGGTGACCCGTCAACCGGTAAAATCGAGGTTGACGATGCCGCTGCTTACTTTGGCGTCACGGAATCTTCGGACATCCTCCATGCGATGATGGCCATGAGTCGTCAAGACGCCACGGTGAAATTTTTTGATTTCCTCTCGGACATTGTCTTGCAGCCTGGCGATTTTGACTTCGAAGCCGCCAGCGAAAGGATGGCGTGCGAGGGTGGCGAAATCTACTACCTCGTGGCCGGCCACCTCGGACTGATGAGTTTGCCCGACCCGCTCTTGGACGCTTTGGGTCAACCCAACTCGTCCGGAGAGTCGATGGGCCCGGGACTTGATTCCTTGACCGACGACCAACGCACGGCCATTGGTGCATTGGCCGACCCCATGCGGATGATGAAACTCTTCGCTGTCGCCCACCAAACGGGTGGAGCCAACGAGGTGCTCACGTACCTCGAGAACCTTGACCGGTTCATGGGCGACGTCGGTTCATCGGCTGAAGCGCTCCACGCCATCAACAGCGAATTGACCGCAGCACTGGACGTGGCCGGTCACGTGCTGCCCATCGCCACGCTGGCCAGCGGGGCTGCGTCCGCCACCACAATCGAGGTCACGGCCACCGCCCCTCCACCACCTCCAGTGGAGGCCCAACCTGCTCCGGCAGCAGCCATGCCCCCCGTCGCTCCTTCAACACCAACAACAGCCGGGGCCGCTCCAACCGTCCCACTGCCCGGAGCGGAAGCACCGAGCAATGAACCACCGGTTCCCAGCCCACCGGCCCCGGCCTCACCCACCGTGGCGCTCCCGGACGTTCCCGAGGCCAAGGCAGCCGTGAACAGCGTGAACGTGGAGAACGAGAAGCAAGCTCAACGAGCGGCACAAGATGCGTTCGCAGGTGCGTTTGACATGGGGTTGACGGCCGAAACCAACCTGCCCCGCAGTGAACCCGAGCCGGCCCCTCAGGTTGAGGATGAGGAGGAGTTTGTGAGTGCGGCTGAACATTTCATCGCCGCCGATGAGGATGGAAGCGGGGCCTTGTCCGTCGAAGAGTTGGCCCAAGCCACGGGGACCACGGTGGAGGAGGCCACGGCATTGCACGCTGAAGCCGACGTCGACGGCGACGGGAGCGTGACCCTTTCTGAATTCATGGCCTCATCCGCAGCCGAGAAAACCGTTGGTCTACCTCGACCCGTCGCGCCGGTTCGCAAACCCCTTGGAGGTGCCTCACCATCACCGTCCCCAGTCGCTGCGCCAAACGCCCCTGCTGCATCGGCTCCAACGCCACAAGGTCAACCGCTGGATCAACCGCAGCCAGCCTGGCAACAGCAAGGGATGCCAAGGCAGGGCATGCCGCAACAGGGATGGCAGGCCCAACCTCAACAACCGATGGGTTGGCCTCAACAACCTCCCATGCAACCCGGCTGGCCTCAGCCGCAAGTTCCTGCCGTTCAACCGACCATTCGTTCGGGTGTGCACTGCCGTGGATGCGGCATTGGTCTCGATCCGTATTGGCGGTTTTGCCCGGTGTGCGGTCAACAAAACCTTGGTTATTGAGCGTCACGCCACCTGTTTGCCCTGGTCAATGATCAGCGTGTCGTCCAGCCAAATGCTCGGTGAGGCGAGGACGCCGGAGATGTTGATCCCGACGTCGGCATGACCACCGTGCCGGGTGTTGTCGCCGATCGACACGTAAGCGCTGCCCAAGCGCTTCTCGTCCTCCAGCACGTTGCCAACCAAGCGGGCCTGGGGGTTCATGCCAAAGCCGAACTCTGCAACGGTCCACACGTTTTCCTGCTCCTTGGGTTTCAGCCGTTTGGCGGCTTCACCGTAGGCTTGGCGAATTTTTCCGGCCGTCGTCCCGCCCTTAACATCCACGACCAACCCGTTTTCCACGGTCAAGGTCACGGGTTCGTCGACCAACATGGAATCCCAGGACCCGTCAATGACCACCGTTCCGTTCATGCTCCCTTCCCGCGGCATCACGAATATTTTTCCAGCGGGCAAATTCGTTACGATGCGAGGTCGGTTGCAAATACCGTGGTCGTCGAGGTTCCAATCACGCCAATTGACCTCGAACGTCACGTTGGTCCCGTTGTCCGATTTCACGTTCACGATGCGCTTTCGCCGCAACACGTGTGCGAGGTCGCTGATGGCACGCTTGATGGATTTGAAATCGGCCGACATGCCGCCTTTTGTGAACATGTCCGTGGTCAAGCCCGGCATGGTGGCCACGCGAGCGCCGTCGTTGGCGGCTTGGCGGACGGCCTTCGTGTGGGTCAGCGAGTACTTGGTGGGTGCGATGACCACTTGCTGCTGACGCATGAGCTGAGCGACGGGCGAGGGTGGTTCATCGCCGTGATGCCGACCTTTGGGCATCACGATGAGCAGCACGCGGTCGGAGCGATGACTGGCTGCTTCATGCAGCGCTTTTCCGATATCGGTCGTGGTTGAATCGCACACGATCAACAGGTTTTCGCCTCGTCTCAAATCCATGCAGGTTTGGACCACCATGGTGGCACTGGCCAACATGGCGGTTGCTTCGTCCATCTCTTCGACGGGGACGGCGCCTTCAGGCGAATCCTCTGCCCGTACCGGTTCCGGAAATCCTTCCTCCTCGAGGAGCAAGGCTTCGATGTCCGGGTCAGTGGGTGACTCATCGGGGCCCTCATTCCCTTTCCTGCGGAAGGATGGAGCCATATCAACCGCTGGCTGAAGTGATTCTTGAAGGTGCGCATCGCGCTTCCGTCCTTGCGCTCGTTCAGCCGTCAACAGCGGACGGTCGGGTTGAAGAACGACCACCGATTCCAACCGTTATGGACCTCTACCAGGAATTTCATGAGCGGGTCACCAACATTCACCGACTGGCTGCACTTCAGGGTCATCTTGGATGGGACCAAGAGGTCTTGATGCCCGCCAAAGGCGGTGAAGCTCGCGGCGAGATGATGGCGTGGCTGGCCGGGCAGCGACACGAGGCGTTGACCCACGAGCGCATGGGCGAATTGCTCGAGGCGTTGGAACCCGCTTCCTTGGATGCCGACCAGCGCGCCAACGTTCGTGAGATGCGACGAGCGTACGATCAAGCCCTTCAACTGCCCAAAGCCTTCGTTGAAGCCTTTGCACAAGCCCGCTCGAAGGCGTTGGTCGCTTGGCAGCAAGCGCGAACAACCTCGGATTTTTCCGCCTTCGAGCCTGCCTTATCGGAACTGATTGAGATGACGCGTCAAAAAATCGCTCATCTTGGCGTCACCACGACCCCGTACGATGTGTTGCTCGATGAATATGAAACCGGCATGACGGTCGCCGATTACGATCCTCTGTTTGCAGGGTTGAAGGAGCGGTTGGTGCCGTTGCTCGAAGCGATCACGGAGGCCCAGGCCACGATGGATCCCATCAGCGACTTGGGCAACACCCGCTTCCCCGTTGAACAACAAGCGGCGTTCTGCAAGCGCGTGTCTGAAGCCATGGGTTTTGATTTTGAAGCCGGTCGGATGGACGCTTCCACGCATCCATTCTCGGCAGGTCTGTGGCCGGGCGACACCCGTTTCACGACGCGCTTTGACGAGCAGGATCCGTTCTCCTGCTTGTATGCCGTAATGCACGAAACGGGTCACGCACTCTATGAACAAGGTTTGGATGCAAACCATCGGTACACGCCTCGGGGCGATGCCGTTTCGCTGGGCGTGCATGAATCCCAAAGCAGGTTTTGGGAGAACCAGATCGGCCGCACACCCGCCTTTTGGAAGGTGGCGCTGCCGTGGTTCAGGGACGCCTTTCCCGATGCGCCTGCCTTCGACGAATCAGCGCTGAACCTTGTGGCCAATCGCGTGGAAAAAGGCTTCATCCGCGTTGAAGCGGATGAAGTGACTTACAACTTGCATGTCATGCTCCGTTACGAAATTGAAAAGAAAATCTTCAATGAAGGCTTGAGCGTCAGCGACATTCCCAATGCTTGGAATTCGATGTTTAAGTCGTGGTTTGGACTGGACGTTCCCAGCGACGACTTGGGCTGCCTTCAGGACATTCACTGGTCCATGGGAGCGTTTGGGTACTTCCCCACCTACACGTTGGGCAATCTGTATGCTGCTCAACTGCTCGACGCCATGCGAGCGGACCTTGGCGACGTGGACACCCTGGTGGAGAGCGGCGATTGGGCGCCGCTGTTGGCCTGGTTGCGTCCCCGCATCCATAAGCGAGGCAGCGTTGTTTCGCCTGCACAACTCATCGAGGACGCCACGGGGTCAGCGCCTCGGCCCGAACCCTTCCTCAATTACATCGAAACGAAGTACAGAGCCCTCTACGGTTTGGCGTGATCACTGCCAAGGCGTCATGAGCAAGGGCTCACCGACGGAGCCGGGTTCAACCAGCAATCGGCCTTTTGGCCCGGTGGAGGAGGTTCGCTCGAACACCGGGACGCCTCCCACGACGGTCACTTGGGCCCAACCCACCAACGCTCGCCCTTGAAACGGATTCCAGCCCACCCGGCTCCAAGCGTTGGCGTCCTCGACGGTGACCGGATTGTGCATGTCCACGAGCACCACATCGCCATCGTACCCCTCCTCAAGGCGCCCCTTTCCAATCATGTTGTAACAATCGGCCACGTTGGTGGACATCCATCGAACCACATCGTGAATGGAGCATTGACCGGCCTGTGCGTGCGTGAGCATGACGGCGAGGGAGGTTTCAACACCGGGCATGCCGCTGGGTGCATCGGGGAAGCCCAGGGCTTTCGAGTCCAAGGTGTGCGGGGCATGATCGGTCGCAATGCATTGAATCGCACCGGATTTCAAGCCCTCCCAAAGACCGATTCGGTCGGCCTCGTACCGGATGGGGGGGTTCATTTTCAATCGCGTCCCCTGTGCCTCAACATCGTGTTCGTTGAACGTCAAATGCTGGGGCAGTGTTTCCGTGGTGATGAGGGCCTCGTCCTCGCGATGTTCGGAAGGCAGCGATGTGATGCCATCAAGCCATTCGGCTTCGATGCCACTCGTCAGGTGCAGGACATGCAACCGATGACCGTGTTGCTGAGCCAACTCCACCGCCAGCTGGGTCGCCAACAGCGCCGTGACGTCGTCACGCCATTCTGCATGGGCGGCCATGTCCGTTCGGTCCTTGACCGCTTCAAAGCGTTGAATGAGGCGTTGTTCATCCTCGGCGTGCACCGCAATCAATCCACCGGTGTTGGCGAAAATGTTGTCGAGTGCAGCCCGTTCGTTCACCAACAAGGTGCCCGTTGACGATCCCATGAACACCTTGATGCCACAAATTCCGGGAATGCTCATCGGTTGTTGTGGCGTTCCCACCGCTTCTTGGAGGTCATCCA
>Ga0255774_10001073_pt1 | contig 23102 bp, 22 predicted proteins | sample 101ome_17_FD_179972 | JGI IMG/M metagenome (GOLD analysis project Ga0255774, IMG submission 179972) | Coastal salt marsh microbial communities from the Groves Creek Marsh, Skidaway Island, Georgia - 101407AT metaG (version 2) | ecosystem: Environmental > Aquatic > Marine > Intertidal zone >...
CTTCGGGTTCATGCCCAACAATTCGCCAGAATACCTCACCTGATGGATGGCGTCCATGCTCGGATTCAGGGCGTCGTACTCCGGCATGTAGCCAATGCGCTGACGAATGGCGGGTCCCTGGGTTTGGATGTCGAAACCCAGCACGGTCCCCTCGCCGGAGGTGGCTGTGATGAGCCCGAGGATGGTTTTCAGAAAGGTGGATTTGCCTGCCCCATTTTGGCCGAGCAGACCGGTGGCACCGCGAGGCACGGACAGGTTGAGGTTGTCCAGTGCCACGTGCGGGCCGTAGGATTTGGTGAGCCCCTTGGTGTGGATGATGAGGTCATCCAAGCCAGACATCGCACCGAAGGGTATCGGCGGCGCCCCATGAAGGCTTGCCTTCACGCCTTCGGTGAGGCTTCACCAACGCCCCCACGCGTCTTCACGGCGATGCCTTTGGTGAAGGTCTTCGCATCGGTGGCTGTGCATTGAGCCACACCGTGGCCGAGGAAGGTCCCGTTGGCGTTCACCATGATGCAGGCCTCGCCGGGGTTCAACCACGCATCGCAGGCTTGAATGAACCCGTGGAAGACGTTCCTTCCCTTGCGAACAAACGGTTCGGCGTCTTCGTTGACCACCACCACCGCCGGGCCCCGGTGGGCGCTCGTGAGCCATTCACTGGACGGTATGCTGGAGGGCAAGGGGTCGTTTCGTCGAGCGAACAGCGCCGCTGCTCCTGCAGTGGACAGCGACAATCCCCCGTCGCGCAGACGAGGGCTGAATCGATGAACCCCGTCGGGCCCGTTGATGTTCTTGATGCGTCCTTCTCGGTTCACGACGAAGGTGGTGCTTTCCATCAAGGCTGCAGCGGTGGCACGGTCCGTGTTGTGCATCACCATCAATTTGGCTTGCCCTTGCTCATGGCGAATGCCGGCCATGGCAGCGGCTCGCTCATCGTCGCTCAGCGGAAGGTGAACGGAGGGCTTCTCGCCGTGCCCGAGATGTGCCAAGGCTTCAGCAAGCCGATGCTTCACCCCGTCGCCCACGAGGTTGACCGTCGCCCATGGCACACCGACCATACCCAAACGAGCCAGTTCGGTGTCCAGCCAAGACGGTTCGGGCTCGTGCTGAAGCACCCATGGCGGGGCGTCAAGGTGGGCGAACGGGTTGAGGTCTTCAAGCGCCGCAGGAACAACGCCCAACGGCGTAAGAATCAGGGGTTCGATGTTGGGGTGGTGATGCCTGAGCCAAGGCAAGACATCGGTCAACCGCTCACGGAAGGGACCGCGGATGCCGTGGAAGATCACCGCTTGTTGCGCATCGGCGGAGGCTTCCCAGCGATGGTGAAGTTGATGGCGTGCCTTTTGGACATGGGGGCGGACGAACGTGTCGTCACCCCCCCACTGGACGCCGCCTTGTCGCGGGGTTTGCTGCGCCCACACCAACCAATCCCATTCCTCTTCCCAAGTGCCCCGTTCGCCTTCTCGGTCTTTGCCCGACTCCCGTTCGGAACGGATGCGCTTGACATCGGTCGGCGCACGTCCGGGTGGGGTGGTCAACCAAAGAAAGGCCTCACGCAGGGCAGGGTGCTGGTGGCTTCGTTGTTCGGCGAGCTGCCAGATTTTGCCGTCGCGGACCGCTTGTTTGCAGCGAGCCAATTCCGCCAAGGTCACCTCGAGGTTGAAGTGTGCGAGAAGGTTTTCACGGTTCTCCGGTGGCATGGCGCGAACCTTCGCAGGTGTGATGTGCGCGACGCACGGCATGGTCAACGGCCAGTCGACCAACTCGTCGATGCGCTCGGTGCCCCAAGGCGTCAACAACCGCCCGTCCCTTGCAAACAGGGCGTAGGCTGCGGAATCGAACAGGTCAGCACCAAGGGCGATGGACATCGGGAACAGCATTGGGTGGCCGCAACCAAACATGTGGACGGGGCGATGCGGGGGAAGTTGAGCGAGCGTGGCCATCATGATCTTGGCGTAGTCCTTGTAGCGTTGTTGCTCCATCACAGGAACGATCCCGCCAACCGGGTGGACGGCGAAGTCGTGTTGGCCCATGACGGTGGCGGACAATTGTCGGAGGTCGTGGTGCACGCCGCCCTGAATCGGTCCGTTCAACATGGTATCGCCGGCTGCCTTGAGGCTCGCTTCAGCACGCCGTTCGGTTTCCTCCACCGCTTCCTTGACTTCGGCGCGGGTCATGTCGGGTCGGGAAAACACGTCCAGCATGGTGGCGATGTCAACGCCGATGGTTCGCTGAAAGGTCACGATGTCCTCCACGCCCACCTCCACGTCGCCGTAGACGTAGGACTGAAACGTTCCCGAGTCGGTCATGATGGCACCAGGGAAATTCAGAAGGTCGTGAACACCCTTCTGCGTTGCATGCGCCTTGAGTTCATCGTGTTTCCACACGATGTAGGCGTTGGTGATGAGCGCTTGAATGCCGTACCTGTCCCACATGACCCGAGGTTCGATGGTCCGGATGTTGGGGTTGACCACCGGAAGCAACGCCGGTGTTTCGAGCACCCCGTGGTGGGTGTGCAAGCGGCCCAATCGAGCCCGGCCGTCGCGCTGCGTGATCTCAAACCGACCGTGGTCTTGAGGACGGCACGGGTTGGGGTCCGGTCGGGGGGTGTCCTGCCAAGCCACCATGGGCTACCCTCAACCCGATGAATATGAAAGCCTCGCTCGTTCGGTGCCGTCAGGTGTTGCTCAGGGGGTCAACGAACTCCACCGCGCCGTGGGCGAGAATGAATTCTCGACCCAAGTCGTCGAACGTGTCAAGGAGGCCTGACGAAAACCGCACGCGAGCCACTTCGTGATCGTTTTCGAGGTCGTTTTTCACGCCTTCAAGCGTGCCGGGAGCGGCACCGCAGGACAAACAGGCGCCGGTCAAGTCAAGCACCAAATCAAGTCCATTGGGGCCCGTTTCCCATGCGGTGAGGGCGACACCCCCGCCATGGCCGTCCAGTGCGGCCCGCACCGCTCCCAGCCGCGCAAGCAGGGCGGGAACGGCGTGGACGGTGTTGATGACCGATGCAAGGGACAGGTTGCGCAGCCGAGCCTCTTCTTCGGGGTCGACGGCCTCCGCGATGCGGCGGTGGGCTTCGGCTTCCATGGCTGCTTTCGCCTCGGCAGCGTATTTGGCCACGAGGTCGTCGTCCATGCGGTTGCCAGCACACGGTGGGCTTCAAGACTTGTTGCTTGGCCTTCGCTGCCACGACAACCCCCAAAAAACGCCGCCTTGCTCGGCATTACATCCATTGATAAAGGTGTGACGAGAGGGAAGGATGAGGATGAACATGGCCGAGGAGATCCTACGCGTTGAAAACCTCCACGTCAAGGTGGAGGACACTCCCATTCTGCACGGTCTTTCGTTGACGGTCAACCGCGGCGAGAAGCATGTCATCATGGGTCGCAACGGCGCTGGCAAATCGACGCTCGCCAGCGTCATCATGGGTCACCCCGCCTACGAAATCACGGAGGGTGAAGTGTTCTTCATGGGCCGCCCCTTGCATGAACTTGACGTGTTCGAGCGGGCCCGTGCCGGCATTTTCCTGTCCTTCCAATACCCCGCTGTCATCCCCGGCGTCCAGGTCGGCACGTTCCTCAAGAAGTCGGTCCAATCGGTCCGACAAGAGACCGTGAAAGCACGTGCGTTCCGGCAAGAACTCAACGCCGCCATGGACACCCTTGACATGCAAAAATCCGTCCTGTCCAGGTATGTGAACGACGGTTTCAGCGGTGGAGAAAAGAAGCGATTGGAGATTCTCCAGATGCTCCTGCTCAAGCCCAACCTTGCCCTGCTGGACGAAACCGATTCCGGCCTGGACATCGATGCCCTGCGCATCGTGGCCAAAGGCATCAATCAAATCGCACCCGATGCTGGTTGCCTCATCATCACCCACTACCAGCGCCTGCTCGACCACGTCAAACCCGATTTCGTTCACGTGATGATCGACGGTCAACTCGTGATGTCGGGCGGCCCTGAGCTGGCACTGAAACTCGAAGAGCAGGGCTACGACTGGCTCGATGCCACGGAGGTGGAGGCATGAGCGACGAAGCCCGTGAGGCGGTTGGCGACTACCGGTTTGGATTCCACGACCCGGAAAACGCCACCATTCGCTTTGACAAAGGACTCAGCGAGCAGGTTGTTCGAGACATTTCGGGGCTCAAAAACGAACCCGAATGGATGACAGAGATTCGGGTGAAGGCGTACCACCATTTTGTAGAACGCGAAATGCCCGACTGGGGCAACTGCGGTGAATTGAACAACATTGATTTTGACAACGTGACCTATTTCCTTCGTTCCTCCGACGCCACCGAGCGGGATTGGGACGACGTGCCCGAAGACATCAAGCGAACCTTTGATCGCCTCGGCATCCCGGAGGCTGAACAGAAGTACCTCGGTGGCGTCACGGCCCAATACGAGTCCGAAGCCGTCTACCACTCCCTCCGCGAAGATCTCGAAGCGCAAGGGGTCCTGTTCCTTGACATGGACAGTGGCCTTCGTGAACACCCGGAGATCATCAAGAAGCATTTCGGCACCGTCATCCCCTACAGCGACAACAAGTTCTCTGCCCTCAACACGGCGGTGTGGTCCGGTGGGTCGTTCATCTACGTCCCCAAAGGCGTTCATGTGGAAATGCCGGTGCAAGCCTACTTCCGGATCAACGCCCAAAACATGGGGCAGTTTGAACGTACCCTGATCATCGCCGACGAGGGGAGTTCCATTCACTATGTCGAAGGGTGCACGGCCCCAACATACTCCACCGACTCGTTGCATTCTGCCGTGGTTGAACTCATCGCTATGAAGGGTGCAAAAATTCGTTACTCCACCATTCAGAACTGGTCGGCCAACGTGTACAACCTCGTGACCAAGCGCGGCGTGGCCTACGAAGATGCGACGGTTGAGTGGGTGGACGGCAACATCGGTTCGAAATTGACGATGAAGTACCCCGCCGTCCTCCTCAAGGGCGAGGGTGCTCACGCCGAGGTCATCTCGGTGGCCTACGCTGGGGCCGGTCAGCACCAGGATGCGGGTGCTAAGGTGCACCACCTTGCGCCCCGCACGACGTCCAACATTTTGTCAAAGTCCATCTCGAAGAACGGCGGCCGTTCGTCGTACCGGGGGATGCTTCAGGTGTCGCCCAAAGCTGACGGATGCCGCTCCAAAGTGGTCTGCGATGCGCTGATGCTTGACAGCGAATCCCGCTCCGACACCTACCCCACCATGGAGGTTGGCAATTCAACGGCGGACCTTGAGCACGAAGCCAGCGTGTCCAAGGTATCGGGAGACCAACTGTTCTACCTGATGAGCCGCGGCTTCTCCGAGGACGAGGCCATGGGCCTCATCGTCAACGGTTTCTTCGAGCCCTTTACCCGAGAACTCCCCATGGAATACGCCGTGGAACTCAACAAGCTGCTCGAACTGGAAATGGAGGGCTCCATCGGATGAGTTACGCCGACCTCGCCGTCCCTTCCCGTGCCCTTCATCTTTGGCGATACACCCCATGGGCGCGTATCCACCCCTCGACCGTGGACGATGTTCCACACGCCGACCCCGTGCGATGGGAGGTCGGCGAAGGCGGGGTGCTTGCCGAAGGCACCTCCCGTGAGGAGAACAACCCGGACATCGCCCGGGCGTTTCTAGCAGAGAGCAACCCGTCCGTGTGGACCCTCCGTTGCTCACCCGATGCCACCACGGTGCATGTCCGTGCCGTTGCCTCGGGTCATGTCACGGTGGGCCATCTTCACATCGTAGCGGACGGTGACGCCACCGTTGTCGTCCATCTTTCAGGTGAAGCCGACTGGGCCGGTCTCCACATCACTGCTAAGGTGAGCGACAACGTGCGTTTCGCCTACGGGTTGGTCAATGAGCTTTCGGTGAACAGCAAACTGCTGCGCTGCGAAGACTGGACCGTTGGCCGTGACGCTGACGTTCAGCATGCCTCGCTGTCGATGGGTGGGTTCCGCTGCAAAAACGACTTGCGCACTCGATTCACTGCTCCCGGCTCCCAGCTGACCCAAGCGGTGTCCGTGCACGGTCGTGGCGAGCGGCACGTTGACCACCACCTCGAGATTCACCACGACGTTGGTCGCACCGACTCGTCCTTGACGGTCCACTCGGCATGCGACGACCGCAGCCATGCCATCGCCACCGGTCTCTTGACCATCGGCGAACAGGCCAACCACTGCGATGCCGGTCAGGTGTTCAAGAACCTCCTTCTCTCAGAAAAAGCCCGAGCAGAGGCCATTCCCGAGCTCGAAGTGTTGGCCGATGAGGTTGCTGCAGCTCACGGTGCGGCCAGCGCACCGCTTGACCCCGACCAAATGCACTACCTGATGAGTCGGGGTCTTGACGCCCAGGAATCTGCAGCGCTCATCGTTGAGGGTTTCATGCACGACGGTTTTTCTTCGCTGACCAACAGCGATTTGATGGAAACGTTGCGCACACGGCTGACGGTTCACTTGGAATGTGAATTAAAGAGGTGATCGCTTGAGCCTTCGCGACCAGTTTCCGATTTTGCAGCGTGAGGTGAACGGATACCCCTTGGTGTACCTGGACAACGCTGCTACCACCCAGAAACCCCAAGTCGTGCTGGACGCCATGAGCCACTATTACGCTCACTCCAACGCCAACGTCCACCGAGCCGTCCATACGCTGGCTGGTGAGGCCACGGAAGGCTACGAGGCCTGCCGAACCAAACTGAAGCAGCGTTACAACGCGGAGCGTGTCATCATCACCAGCGGCACCACTGAAGCGATCAACCTTGTTGCCCACGGATGGGGACGTGCCAACCTCCAGAAAGGGGACGCTGTGGTGTTGACGGAGATGGAACACCACTCCGACATCGTGCCGTGGCAAATGCTTGCTGAAGAGCGTGGCGTTGAACTGCGCTACGTACCCGTTCTCCCGGATTTTACACTTGACATGGACGTCTTCTCCGCCTCACTGGACGGAGCGAAACTTGTTTGCGTGGTACACACCTCCAACGTCTTGGGCGTTCGTAACCCGCTCGAAGCCATCATCGAACAATCGCACGCCGTTGGTGCACGGGTGCTCATTGATGCTGCTCAAGGCGTCCCTCATGCATCGATTGACTTCACGGAATTCGGCCCGGACTTCATGGCATTTTCCGCCCACAAAATGTGCGGGCCAACCGGCATCGGTGCTTTGTTGGTGGCCCCTTCAGCCTTTGTTGAGATGCAGCCGTTCATGGGTGGTGGCGACATGATCGAAACCGTGACGGTGGATGGGTCGACCTACCAGACCAATGAGCACAAATTCGAAGCCGGCACCCCGCGCATTGCCGAGGCCATCGGTTGGTCAGCTGCGTTGGACTGGATGGCCTCGTTTGATCTTGACGCTGAACACGCTCGGCTGGTTGACATCGCCGGCTGGGTGGCGCAGCAGTTGCGTGAATTGGGCATGACCGTTTACGGTCGGCACGGTCCCGATGACGCTGCTGTGGTGTCGTTCCTGCACCCCACCATCAACAGCGACGATATGGCACATCTGCTCGATGCACGTGGCTTCGCCGTGCGGACCGGCCACCATTGCGCTCAGCCGCTGCTCCAACGCCTCGGCATTCCGGGAACCGTTCGCGCCTCGTTTTACATCTACAACACCCGTGACGAAGCCGAGGCGTTCGTGGCGGAAATGAAGGACATCGTGGAGACATTTTCATGAGTTTCTACCCAGCTGCCCTCCAAGAACTCATTGACGAGTTCCAAGAGATCGACGATAAGCGTGAGCGTTTGGAGTACTTGTTCGAACTCGCTGATGAGGTGAACGAATTCCCTACCTCACAATGGGGCGATGCGACACGGGTGCGCGGCTGTCAATCGGAGGCTCATGTCCACATCGAGGTTGACAACGGTTTGGTGCACTTCCAATCGGGTGCCGATGCCAAAATGGTGCAGGGCATGATGGGCATCCTCACCATTGCCCTGGAAGGGCTCGCTCCTGCCCAAGCCCTGATGATTCCACCCGACTTCGCCGAAGCCATGGGCCTGCTCAACACGTTGACGCCCAGTCGATCCAACGGCTTTCGCAACATGTTCGACAAAGTGATGGCTGACATTCGTCAGCAGGTGGAGGGATGACCATGGTGACCAAAGAAGCGGTGATGGAGCAACTCGACGAGGTCGAAGACCCCGAACTTGAGCTTTCCATCGTTGAACTTGGCCTCGTGTACGACGTCCGGTTTGAAGATAAGGACGAAGGGGTGCACGCTGAGGTCGACATGACCCTGACCTCACCTGGCTGTCCAGCGGCGCCTGAAATCATGGCGGCAGCCCATCGCGCTGCCCTGATGACCGAAGGCCTCGAATCGGTCCACATCAACCTCGTCTGGGCCCCTCGTTGGGACCCAAAGATCCACGCCAGCGAAGACGCTCGCATGGACATGGGCATCTGGGATTGATTTCCCGGTTTCGTACGGCGCTCAGGCAAATCCACGGCTTTATGTCCCACCGCCCGAGTTTCCCAACATGCCAACGCAGGTCCACAAATCCGATGCGAGAGGAAAAGCCAACCACGGTTGGCTGGACACCCGTCATTCGTTCTCCTTTGCTCGTTGGTACAACCCGGACCACATGGGCATCGGTCCGCTTCGGGTTCTCAACCAGGACGTCATCAAGGGTGGTTCGGGTTTTCCCACGCACGGTCACCGTGACATGGACATCGTGTCCATCGTCCTGCAAGGTGCGTTGGAACACAAGGACAGTGAGGGCAACGTCGCTGTCATTCGTCCGGGTGAAGTCCAACGCATGAGTGCAGGTACGGGCGTGACGCACAGTGAGATGAACCACTTCAAGGACCAAACCACAGAATTTCTTCAAATCTGGGTGATTCCTGACGAACGCGGCATAGCCCCATCGTACGAGCAACAAGCCCTGAACCCTCACGTCACGGACGGTCGACCTTTGCCCGTGCTCGCCAGCCCCCGTGGAGCCAACGGTGGCATTGGTCTTCACCAGGATGCCCACATGATGGGCGGCGAAATGAAGGCTGGTGCGACCACGCATTACAACCTCGAAGCGGGCCGGCTGGGTTACTTCCACATGCCCAAAGGCTCGTGTTCGGTGAACGGCACGCTGCTGGACGAGGGTGATGGGATGTACTTGGTGGGGCCCGAGACGCTGGAATTCACGGCGGCGAGCGACGGCTACATGCTCCTGTTCGATTTGACCGGGGAATGAACGGGAAGGTCGCCCACGCCATCACCAATGGAGCGCACGTGCTTCACTCGGCCATCAAGAAAGGTGAAAAACTCACGTGAAACCACCCAACACATGAAGGGTCCTGACTCGTTTGAGGACTACCTGACGATTGGATGCATGCGTTGCAGCAAGGGTGGAACGGACCGATGCAAGGTCCTTCCGTTTGTTGACGAACTGCGACACCTGCAAAGCTTGCTAGCTGAAACCGATTTAGTTGAAGAGATGAAGTGGAGCATGCCTGCATACACCCTCGGGGGCAAGAACGTCATCATGCTGGCTGCGTTCGTCGAACACGCCAGTTTGTCGTTTTTCAAAGGGGCCATCGTGGACGACCCCAAGGGTCTACTCGTGAAGGCCGGTGAAAACACCCAGGCCTCTCGCCAACTTCGGTTCACGTCGTTGGAGCAAATTCTCAAGCATGAGGATGACATACGGTCGCTGATCGCTGCCGCCATCGATGTGGAGCGACGCGGGCTCAAAGTGGAACGGGTTCGACACGAGGTGGCGGTCTGTGAGGAACTTCAGAGTAAATTCGACGCTGAACCGGTGTTCAAAGCTGCGTTCGAGGCGCTGACGCCCGGCCGTCAGCGAGCGTATCACATGCATTTCAATCAAGCCAAGCAGGCCAAGACACGCAAGGCTCGAATCGCCAAGTTCGAGCAGGCCATCCTCGAAGGCAAGGGGATGCATGATGATTATCGGAAGAAGTGAATCCGTCGCCGTTCGCCGAACCACCGAATCCCACATGCGGGGGCGCTCCAGGCCGTTCAGCGTTGAAGGTGCCGTGTTCACTCGCTGGCGATGGCGGTGTGGATGACAACGGGCACAATCGGTCGGTCGTAGAGGTCCGTTTCGACCTCCGAGATGCTGGTGATGTGCTCGCAACCTTCCGTCACGGTTCCAAAGACGGTGTGCACACCATCAAGGTGAGATGGCGTGCTGTCCTCGGGCACAATGAAAAATTGACTTCCTGCGGTGTTGGGGTTGTTGGTCTTTGCCATCGATATGACGCATGGGACGTGGAGGAGGCCGTTGTCGGCCTCGTCGGGGACGGTCCAATCGCTCTGTGGGCAATCGTCCTTCGCAACATCGTTTTGACCGTTGCAGAAACCGTACCAGTCGGCAGCATAACCTCCCGTCCCGTCGTGGTTTTCGAAATCACCGCCTTGAATCATGAAATCATCGATGACTCGATGGAAGCGGGTGTTGTCGTAGTTTCCATTCAGGGCATGTTTTCTCATGTTGTCGGCGTGCATGGGGGCTGCAGTGTGATTCAGGGTGATGGTGATGGTGTAATTGGCCGTTGCATTGTTGAGGTTTTCACCGTGGTACACGTTCATCGTGATGGTGCTGGAGGGTCCATCGAACAGCACCGCATCCGATGAGGCGCTGTCACCGCCTTCGTCCAAGCAACCTGACAAGAAAACCATCGAGACAATCAGCAATGCCTTCAATTTCATACAACCATATGTTCCATACTGCGGGTCCTTTTGAATGGTTTCGTTGCCCCGGCCACCTCGAGCATCGTTCTTGGCATGGCGTTCGGGCAGGCGAGGAGATGAGCACGGTTCCCATTCCGGGGTTCATGCAATCCCCAGTGCGGTCGGTTCGCCTCCCGAGTGAATCCGTCGGCGAGGTTGATGCGGCATCGGTTTGTGGTGGTCACGCCTCGTCTTCGAAGCGGGTTTCACGAGCCCGTTCCATGGCTTCGTCGGTGGTGAACCAGAAGGTTGGTGTCGGCCCCAGGTCCTTGTCCCAACGTTGAACCGCCCGTGCAAACATCTCACCTTCGGTGTACGCTTCGCACCACTTGAGGCACCAATCGGCTTGCGCAACCATCGCTTCATCATCGGGCGAGGTGCGCTTCAGGACCTCGGCCTGCAAAGCGATGGTCATGGCCCACAGTGGCGCTAAGGCATAGGTGACGTAGGGGTTGCGTTCCATGTCAACGCTCCTGAATTCGGTCCACAACGAAAACACTTGATCGTAGAGAAAACCAATCGTCAAGACGCCCAACATCACGGAGAAAAAGATGCCGACAAGGGCCAAGTACGTGCTGGACACGCCGAGGATTTCGCCTGAAAAGCACGCTCCTCCTGTGCATTCGGGGGTGAACCGCCATTCAATCAGCGGCCACACAAGCAGGGTGATGGTGGTTCCCCACAAGAGGAGGCTCACGATGGCTTGCGATTGCTGCATTCGCCAGTATTGCCTCATCACCCATTTTTTGAAGAAAGTCGTTGGTTCTGGGCTTTCTGTCATGGTTCGAAGGCTGGCTTCACCATTAAAGAAGCAATCCCCTTAAACGCATGATTGGATTGAAAGCGAGGGATGTTTGCGAACTTCAGCAGGCTTATCCAGACAATCAAACCGGAATTTGAACAGGTTGGTTCACTGGGAATTGAATTCAAAAATCAATGTTGATGAAACGTGACCGTGTTCACGGGCGCCCTGACATCGGTTGGTTGACAAACGGGCAATCGGATTGGCGACTCAACGTCGTGTCCTCTTTGCCCCCTCGTCACACCCCATGGTTGCAGTGTTTCCACACGCAATCCGTCATGGGTCGCCATGCGTAGGTAAGGGGACCCCTTCCGTTGGCATCATCGTTGGACCGTTGAGCTCTGCGGCGTTGCAATCAACACAACGGATGTGCCGAATCTTGAAGGCATTCTCCTTCGCTTTTGACTTCCAACCATCGCCATCAATTTGTTGAACGCCCTTGATGGAAGATCCATCTTTTGTTCTACGCCGATCGTGTGAACTTTTTCGACGTTGAATCCTGCAGCCGTGGTCAATCGAGCTATCGTGTAGGGGCTGAACCAGAATCTGTGGTCTGAATTGACATTCTCAAATCCATCCCTCCATCTTTTTTGTGCAACACTGGAGAAACCATTTGGAACGGTGATGACGATTCGGTCATAGAGGTGCCCGAGTTTCTGGTTCAAATGCGTGAGGAATTGACCAGGGTTGTCCAAATGTTCCACGATCTCGGCGAGGAGAGCAAAATCATAGTGGCGCCCCTCTGAGAAGTATTCAGTCTCACTGTCGACTTCAAGGATGTTGCAAACGTGAAGGTCGGGGATGTCGTACTTCCCTTGCAAATGTTCGATTGCCTTGACATTGAGGTCGATGCCAGTCACGTGTTTTGATGTTTTCATCAAGGCACTGTGAAGGTGTTTTCCTGCTGCAATCTTCGCATCGATGACATTGAGATGATCGGCACAACCAATGTGCAGAACCGTCTTATTTTCCAACAAGGCGACCAGAAACGGAACACGGTCGGTTGGGTTGTTCATATCGAGATGTGAGATTGGAAATGAAAGACTGGTTTCGAGTGTTTCTCCATTGAGGAAGTGGCGAAATCCGTCGAAATGAGATCCTTGCATAGGGGTGGGCTCCTTTATGTCGTATTTCATGATACCTTTCAACTTTCATTTGTGATTTCACCGATGACCAACGAGAACTTTTGAGCGTTGTTCGTTGAGTCGAAGTTTTCAGATTGGATCCCCCTCACCTTTTCTCTCATGTCTGTGTTTTCGCTCCATTCGTTGATGATAGTGGCAATTGCTTCGGGTTTGGAATCCGAGGGGATGATGTGTTCCTCAAGGACAATCTCGCTGTTGCCACCCACATCCGTTGCCACAACTGGAATGCCGTGGGAATAAGCTTCCATGATCGATACCGGCACGCCTTCAGATGAGCTTGTGTTTAACATCAAATCAATCGGTTCTGTCTTCATGTATTGAAGGACGGAATGGTGTGGCAAATGTCCGAGAAATTCGACTTCAACGTGCGGGGGGAGGTTCGTCAGATGACCCAAGATGTTGTTCCGTTCAGGGCCATCGCCAATGTGAGTCCAACGAATTTTCCGTGTAATGTGGGGCATGGCCTGTGCGATGAGGTGAACTCGTTTGACGCCAACGAGTGAGCTCAGCGAGAGTATGTGAAGCGTTTCAGTCGTGTTGTTTGGATTCTTGATCTCTGGAGAAACAACACCCAAACGATGTGTTTGAATTCGATGTTGAAATTCAGGGAACTGAGCTCTCAAATGATCCCTTCCGGCATCGGAAACTGAGAGGATCCTGTCCAAGCGCTGAAGAGCCCATTCCTGCAACGGGAGATGAGGGTAATTCACTCTTGATGCGTAAAGATCACCCCCATGAGCAAAGGAGATGGTTCTGAGGTCGGGGTTGTCTTCCGAAAGCAGAGCGGCAACCGTCGCTGGGCGGTTTGCCCAGTATGCAACCATGATGTCCTGCTCTGTCAGGGTCACTGAGTGAGCAATTGTCTCTTTCAAAAGTAGAGATTGGGCTAATTCCCCAATGATGGTCGACCATGGGAGTGATGGTTTTCTCGTTCGTTCGGAACGAAGGATATCGAGTCGAGAGAGACCTTTGATGGTCCGTCGAAATTTACCCCACCGATTCCATGTCTTTACAGCTGAAGTCACTGGCTTGGTCTCAACATGGATGTTGGATGAGGTGGGACGGGGTTTGGCTGTCTCATCAAAACTGAATCCTACGGGAACGACAAGAATTTCGTCAACAATTGTTGACAACGCTTCAAGGTCGGAAGTGAGGAAGGTTTCTCCAGGAGGATATGGCCAATGGTTGGTCAGAAAAATGAGTCGCATGCTTCCACCAAACTCCCTTTCTTTCGTACGTCAGCGGTGGTTTTCTTGAGACGCTGACTGCGGTTCGCGTGCGAGCCCGACGCCCATCTTCATCACCAACGCCGAGGCGTTCTTGTTTTTCTCCTAAGGCGTTGGGCATAAGAAAGTGGTGATTTCGCCCCGAACTGAATCCCTGAATCCGAACGAATGATTGTCCTTGACGGGCCATGATGAAAGACGCTGCAACACCGACGCAGTTGTCCAAAAAACATCGGTTCCAATCGAAACAAAGCGGATCATTCCTCCGCGAGCCTGTACAGGGACGTCATGGGCAATGTGACCAAGCGGGTGCCGCCGAGTGCTCAACCTGACCTTCTCTCCAGTGGTGGGTCCAACGGTCATCTGTGGTTCAAGAGATCCTCAAGCCCGGTGCGGAACGCCGCTACCGAACGCCGGTGGTCCACCATTTGAGTGTGCTCATGTGCCAGGTTTCCGTAGTGTTCTCGGTGTTCGTACACCGTCTTGAGGGCGTCGATTACCGCATCGGCATCGTGTCCGTCGTCCACGAGGATGCCGCCTTGGCCAAGGGCTTCTTTTTGCGACCCCACATCAGAGGTCACGCTTGGCACCCCGAACAGACCGGCCTCGCCGATCACTCGACCCCATGAACCGGTCGTCTCGAACAGAATCAGGTGCACGTCAATGCTCGCAAAAAAAGTGGCAGCGTCCACGTGCCCCAACACCCGTGCGTTGGGGTGATGCGCCAGTTGTTGCGGGTACGCACTGCCACCGGCGATGTGAACCTCGGCCTCCGGCCACCGTTCACGCAACCTTGGCAGGATCTGTTGGTACATGCGCAACCCCTTCTCCGGTGTCACGACCATGATGCCGATCGTGGGCGGTGCGTCGGTGGCTCGTTTGGCCTGTTCGCTGGTTCGCAGTGCCTTGACATCCTCCATGCTCCCGAACCGCCCGCCAAAATCGATGGGGAGCGGCACGCTGTGGCCACGTTGAATGGAAAAACGAGCGCGGATGTCGGCCAGCAGCCCCTCACCGGCGGCACAGACCAGCGCTGCACCTTCCATCACCGGACGGAACCGCTTTTCGAGTCGGAACACCGTGTCGTCACGAACGAACATGATGTAGGGAATCCCACGGTCAGCAAACGCCTTGGCCGCCCCGCACGACCATTCGAGTTGCGTGAGGCCGATGGCCCCCTCATGGTTCTGACCGTCCAACCACGCGCCGACACGTTCGGCAAATTGAGGCCCGCGGCGTCCAAGGTGTCGGTCATGGGCCCACTTCCTTCGCCGTTGCTCACCCTTACGTTCCCGCAAGCCCCATGCGACTTTTGACCAGAACCCTTCGATCGGCAGTTCGGTGGTTGTCAAGTCGACGTCGGGTCGCAGCAAGCCCATGCGCTCACCGCGGTCGCTGCTGGCAAAGGCACTGACCGACCAAGCAGGGTGCGTCGGTGCGTCCGGAACATCGGTCATGGGGACGAACGTGGGTGCGGTCTCGAGCGTTGGGCCCGCTACCGAAACGCCGTTGAGGAGGGCCGCCAGCGACCGCTCTGCACCACCTCCCGGCGGGTCAAGGTCCCGCACGGCGGCGAAGAGTCGACGGGTCCTCATGCCGATGCCTTCGTTGTGACCCCTTTGAGCGTTGTGGGGTCTGTGGAGAGGGGTGTAACGTCCGCCAAGGGTCCAAGCATGGCCCGTTGATGAAACGCTTCAGCGCTTGACCACAATGGTAAGCACATCGCCGTCCTTGAGTTGGTGGTCCAGGCCCACCCGCTGGTCGTTGAACTTGGCACTCGGTCCACGGATGCGAGCGAATCGGAACTTGCGAACGAAATCACGATGCAGTTTGATGCAGATGGTTTCCACAGTTGAATCGTCCTTCACGATGAGCGGCTCCTCCATGTCGGCTTCTTGGCCCTGGGGCTTGAGGTAAACCCGCATGAACCCGAGGTTGTCGTAGATGAAATCCTTCAAGTCGTCCAAGCCGATGTCCTTGAACGCTGAGATGTTCATGATGGGCCATTCCTGCGGCAGGGCCGAACGTGCACGAGCGATGTCATCCTCGGTAGCGATGTCGATTTTGTTGATGGCAATGACCGCTTTTTCGTACACCCGGTTGCCCGCGAGGGCGTCCACGATTTGTTCGGCGGTGGAGTCTTCTCGAAGGGTGACGAGGGCTGAGGTGTAGCCGAAGGTGCGGATGATGCCGGCGATTTCCTCGTCCGAAAGATGGGTTTGCTCCACCGTGCTGCGAATTTCGATGCCACCCCGTTCGGTGCGGTTGATGAAGACCGGGGGCTTGGTTTCGTTGAGACGGAGCCCGGCGTTGTGCAGTTCACGGTGGAGGACGTTGAAGTGGCCGTCTTGGAACGGGTCCATGATGTAGAGCACCATGTCAGCACTGCGAATCACATTGAGGATTTCGCGCCCTCGCCCCTTCCCTTCTGCAGCACCCTTGATGAGCCCGGGCAGGTCGAGGATCTGGATTTTGGCACCTCGATGTTCCATGACGCCGGGAATGCACGTCAGCGTGGTGAACGCATAGCCGCCCGCTTCGGAGTGCGCATCCGTGACTTTTGAGATGAGGGTGGACTTCCCGACGGATGGAAACCCGACAAGCGCCACGGTGGCGTCGCCCGACTTACGAACTTCGAAGCCTTTGCCACCGCCGCTGGCCTTGGAGTGGGCTGCCGTCTTTTCTTCCTTGAGCTTGAGTTGGGCAATTTTCGCCTTCAACTTCCCAATGTGGGCGTTGGTGGCTTTGTTTTTCTGGGTCTTGTCGATCTCGGCGCGAATCAATTCGATTTGCTCCTTGATGGTCGCCAAGCCAACCCCTCCCGTTGTGCCGTTCAGCGGACCGTTCTTCAAGGCTCTTACGAAAGCCTCGCCTTGAATCAATCGTTTTTGTCGTCCTTTCGACCAACCATCGCCAGCGTCACAGCCAGGATGGCACCCATCAATCCGAGGGCTGGAACCGTTGCAGCCTCCGTCTCGGATTCCGCTCCGTCACAGGCCGAACCGACCCCATCGTTGTCGGCGTCCGCTTGGTCTGCATTAGCGACATAGGGGCAGTTGTCCGTTTCATCCGCTACACCATCACCGTCGTCATCAGCATCTGCATTGTTGCCAATGCCGTCCAAATCCGTATCCGTGGTCTCGTTTTGGTCCAATGGGAAGGCATCGTCGGTGTCGTTCATCCCGTCGTTGTCGTCGTCAGCATCCGCTTCATTTCCGATTCCATCGCCATCGTGGTCGCCGGTTTCGTTGGCATCGTACGGGAACGCATCATCGGTGTTGTTCACCCCGTCTCCATCAAGATCCTCATCGCATGCATCACCGTCGCCGTCGCCGTCCACGTCGGCTTGTTGTTCGTTGCTGGTCGTGGGGCAATTGTCAGCGTCGTTCTCGATTCCATCATCGTCATTGTCGTTATTCACAACTCCAACTACCTGTGCAAGTTGAATTGTCACCTCAGTAGAGGGGCGGTCGTTGCTACCCGTTACAACCTCGGAAATGGCAGTAACGACGTCACACCCCTCAACAACGGTGCCAAAGACAGTGTGTACTTCGTCGAGCCATGCTGCTGTGCTGTCCTCAGGCAGGATGAAGAATTGACTCCCACCGGTGTTCTCTGCACTGGTTTTTGCCATGGACACCGAACAGGGGAGGTGCTGCAATCCATTATCGGCTTCGTCGGGCATCGTCCAGGCGCTGTGTCCAGCTCCGCCGCAATTCATGTCCGTTGTGACTTGACCGTTGCAATACCCTTGCCACGAGGCAGCATGTCCGCCCGTGCCGTCGCCATTCGTGAAGTCGCCCCCTTGAATCATGAAATCATCAATCACCCTGTGAAACACGGTGTTGTCGTAACACCCCATTACGGTGTGCAAGGCGAAGTTGTTGGCGTGCACCGGTGCGGCCGTGTGATTGAGTTCAATGGTGATGTTCCCATTGATGGCGCCGTCCTCGCCATCGTCAACGGTCAATTGCACAATTCGAACATCAGAGGCGGAACTCGTTGTCACACAACCATGGATGTCGTAGTTGTGCTCGAGGTCAAGAACAAGGGCAACGTCTGATGCAGCGCTGTTCGGTGGTGGCATGTTGTTCAATTCAAGGACGGTTGCCTCCACGGTGATGGTCAATGAGTCGCCCAGCATGTCGGGTGTCCATCCACTCACGTTCAGCTCGAACGTCTCCTCTTGGCCAGCATCGACCGTGATGTTCCAAGGTTCAATGGGATCAAGACCGTTGGTGTCCACCTCAACTTGAATCACTTCGACATAGGCCGTCGGGTTGGATGCCGTGCAGTTCAGGGTCGTGTTGTTGGTTCCGAGCGGGTCCTCGGGCGTGTGGGTGCTTGAGTCGCAGGTTAACGATACGGCTGCTCCTGAAATTTGGCCGTGGACAGGTGCGATAAAGGAACAGAGGCCGAGGCAGAGTAACATCACCACAATGCGGTTCATGGGCGTGGTTGATTTTCACGGTTGAAAACCGTTTCTCCATTTTTGACGTTGCGTAAGCAACGATGCCCTCAAACACCCCCTGCGGTTCGACCACCCATGGGCCTCGAAATGGTGGGCATGCTGGTCCACACCCCCACCCTCGAAGCCCTGCTGCAGTTGCCGTGGGGTGAACTCAACACCCAAATGGAGTCGGGAAACCTCCGTCCTCAACGCCCGGTGCAAGACGACGCCCTCACCACGCTGTTCGCCATTGATGCGGAAGCCGAACTGCTGGACTGGATGGACGCCCATCCCGCCACCGATGCGACGCAGGCCACCCTCGATGTGCTCCGATTGGATGACGAGGGTGAGGAGGGGTTGTTGCACCTCATGCGGTGGGCCAGCCCTGGCCACTGGGAGGTCTGGGAGGGCAGGGCCTTTCTCTACCTCGAAGAAGCCATTCAACGGGAGGTGAATGACATTCACGAGTTGTACACCGAAGAGGTGTGGGTGGACGTGCTCGCTCGGCTCCATGGCGTGGCTGGGGCAGAATTTGCTGAGCGCGTCGTGCTGAACTGGATGAATCGGCGGGTGGCGCTTGGTGAAACCATCGAGGAATCGCAGGACCCCAAGATTGTCCCGACCTTTGAGGCACACCAACGGGCTTCCAAAGCCCTGATTCATGTGGTTCAGCGAGCGCAGAACGAAGAGGACATGGTCTTCGTGCTGGGTCGGGAGCACCTCGATGCTGCCAAGTGGGGGTACGGGGCGTGGAACCTGAGCGTGTATTTGCGTGATTGATGCGTCGCTGGGTTCAAAGGAAACCTGCGTGAGCGGCCCAACGATGTCCGACGACGCTCCCGATAACGAGCAACCCTATGCATCCGGTGCTGGCCACGCCCATGACGAATCCGGGCCGGTGGAGGACGACGTCCCCACCCAAGTGGCCAACCCCGAGGAAGACGAAAGCTCTGAGGGTGATGCCGCACAGGAGGAGGAGCCGCGTGACCCGCTTGAGGAAGCCATCGAGCGCGCTGAAAAGGCCGAAAAGGAGATTGCGTACAGGGACGCCGAAATACAGAACGTTCGCAAGCGGCTCATGTCAGAAAAAGCCGATGCCATCCAATACGGGGGCATGGGCCTAGCTCGACGCATGCTCACGGTGCTTGGCGACGTTGACCGAGCCCTGTCCAGCATTGACGACGACGATGAAAGCCCCGTCGCTCAAGGGCTTCGTTTGCTCCGCAACAAGATGTGGCGCGAGCTCGAAGCCGACGGGGTGGTCGCCATCAAGGCCAAAGGCGAACCCTTTGACCCGTCCAAGATGGAAGCCATCACGACCATTCCGGCCTCAGAGCAATTTCAGGCCGGTCACGTGGTGGACGAGCTTGAAGCTGGGTACCTGTACAAGTCGAAGGTCATCACCGTCGCTCGGGTCGTCGTCGCCTCCGATTGAGATCAGCCGGCATGCACGCCGGTCTCAAACGTCGAGCAGCGGAACATCGCGTCGTTCTCAATCAGCCATTCGATGACTGCAGTCGGCACGCTGTTGGCCAACACCACGCGAGCGGCATCGTCGTCCATCACGGTCGAGAGCATGCGGACCGTTTGGCGGATGCGCCATCCTTCCAGCGTTTCACGCTCGCTCAACGCCACCTCATGCACGTCCCAACCCGCTGCTCGGTAGAGGTCCATGGTGGGTCCGTCCGACGTGACCAACACTCCGGTGCCGTGAGTTTGGGTGGCGTGCGCCACCCAGTGGGGTGGGTCGTTGATGTCCTCGATTTGAACGAAGGTGACGTCATGCCCTTCACCGCTGGCCCATGCCTGAATCATCGCTTGGCGTTCATCGGCGGTCCAGGGGTTGTTCGCTTCCCAACCGGCCTGTGATGAACCGATGGCCACCACCACTTCGTCACCGTTGGCGTGGGTGACGGCTGCCTTGACGAGCGAGGCATGACCCAAATGAAAGGGTTGGAAGCGTCCGAGGACGATGCAGCGCACAGCTTCACCTCATGCAAAATAGGCAGCCACGTCAACTTCGGGCAGGTCGTGACCGAAATCTCGGAAGCAAGCGAGCATGCGACGGCATCCCTCCACCATTTCCTCCACTGGGGTTTCACCCATGGAACCAATCCTGAACATCTTCCCCTTCAGGTGGTCTTGGCCGCCGATCACCTGGGTGCCGTATGTGTCCTTCAGTGCGGTTCGCCATGCATCGTCAATGCCCTCGGGATAGAGGATGGCCGTGACGGTGTTGGAACGTTGCCCGCTGTCGGCGAGCAGGCCAAACCCAAGGTCGGTGAACAGGGCTCGAACGCCAGAGGCCAACCGCTCGCATCGAGCCCAGCGTCCTTCGTTGGTTTCTGCCTTCAGGTTGTCCAGCGCGGCTGACCAACCCATGGCCAAGTTGATGGCGGGTGTCCAAGGCGTTTGGTCGTCGTCGCCTTTCTTGAGGGCCGCCATCATGTCGAGGTAGTACTTTGGACCGGTTTCGCCCTGAAGGTGAATGGCTCGGATGCGTTCCTCGCAATGAGGATTGATGGCCACGGCGGCGATCCCCGACGGTCCAGCCGTGCACTTTTGTGCCCCCACCACCACGGCTTCAGCCTTCCATGCTGCTGGATGAACGGGGACGCCACCCACCGATGTGATGCCGTCAAGGATGAAAGCCACGTTGTGGCGTTCGCACATCTCGGCAATGGCTTCAGCGTCTTGGGTGATGCCTGCGCTGGTTTCGTTGTGGCAAATCAGCAAGGCCTCGTAGCACCCTCGCTCAAGCTGTTGCTCGATCTCGTAGTGGTCAAACGAGCGTCCCCATTCGTATTGGAGGTGCTTCACGTTGCAAAATTGTTCGCAGATGTGGGCGACCCGCTCTCCGAATTTGCCGTTGGTTGGCACGAGGACCAAGTCGTTGGCACGGAAACGGTTGGCGATGACCATTTCCATTGCTGCGGTCCCGCTGCCGGAAACCACCACCACTTTGTAGCCGTCGTCGCCGGTCCACGATTGGGTCTTCTTGACGCCTGCGGAGGGGCTGAGGTTGAATGCATAGCGCAGACCGCTGTTCAGACCGGCCATCACATCTCGAAATTCCGGCCCGCGAGCCGTCATCACGGGGGTGGCCATGGCCTGGAGGCAATTGTCCGCCATGCGCACCGGTCCGGGGACAAGGAAGCAGTCGCCTTCGTGGCTCATGCTTGGTGGTGCGCCGTCCGGTCTTTGAAGTGCGTGGCTGGGCGGTCACCGTTCGTGCCGTTTGGGTGAGGCGCTGAACTGATAGAGGTCGTGTGTTTGGGTTAAGGCATGCTGCGTGTCGGCTTGGCCATGCTTCAAGGCGCACGCCACGAGCACGCCGAAGCCTTGCGCGGAGCCGCCAAGGAACTGGGCATTGAGATCGCCGTGGTGGAATGCCGTCGCAGCGAACACGTGACGTCGGACCTGCACGCCCTCGTGCTGCCGGGCGGCGAGTCCACGACCATGCGCATCGCCAGCCGCTACGAATCCCTGCTCGAAGCCTTGTTTGCTTGGATGACCGAGCATCCCGACCGCCCGGTGTTGGGCACCTGCGCCGGTGCCATTTTGCTGGCAAATCCTGGCGGTGCTCACTTGCCCTTCGTGAAGGCCAGCGTTCAACGAAACGCTTGGGGACGTCAACGTCAATCCTTCGAAGCGACGCTGTCCGTTGATTTGGTCACGCCAGAAGCAGGATTCATGACGGTGGATGCCGTTCAGCCCGACCGGTTCGACCATCGGCCGCTTGAGGTGCAATCGCAAGCCCAGCCGCCCCAGGGCGAGGGGTTCCCAGGCGTGTTCATCCGCGCCCCTCGATTTGACCCGAACGGGGTGAATTGCGCTGCCGCCGTTCACCTCGGTGATGAGGTGGTGGGGGTGTTGGACGGGTCAAAGTTGGCGTTGACCTTCCACCCTGAATTGACACTCGATCGCCGCTTCCACCGATGGCTGCTCCACACGGCACAGGGGGTTGAGGCGTGATCTCCCTTCCCATGGCCACGGAGGTGCTGCCCGCAGAGGAAGGCGAAGCCGAGGGGTGCGTTCAGTGCCAACAGGGCAGCAAACTCGTGCTTTTTGTAACCGGGAAGTGCCATTGGGGGTGCGATTACTGCCCCCTGTCGGACAACCGAAGGGAAACACCCGACATGTTCGCCAACGAACGCCGGTGCACGACGTGGGAGGAAGTCATTGAGGAAGGACACGCCATGAACGCCACCGGCACGGGCATCACCGGTGGTGACCCCATGCTCGACATGGACAAAACCCTCGAAGCCGTTCGGCAGTTGAAGACGGCCTTCGGCGCCGACCATCACATCCATGCCTACACCTCCATCCCCTTCGACCCCGCTCAGGCTGCGGTCTTCGGTCTGGCAGGCTTGGATGAAATTCGATTCCACTTGCTCGACGGGACGACCGTGAAGTACCGTGCTACCATGGAAGCGTGCGCCAACGCCGGCATCACCGTGGGCGTCGAATTGCCGTGCGAACCCGACAAGGAAGACCAACTGTTTGCCTTGCTCGACGATTTGGAAACCGTGCCCGTGACCTTCCTCAACCTCAACGAGTTGGAGATCACCGTGGGGAATCAGGACAACATGGACGTGCGTGGGTTCAACCTCTCTGGCGGGATCACAGCGGCAGCCGAGGGCTCAGCAGAACTTGCCCTTCGACTCAAGCACGCCGCCCAAGACAAACCGTATCACCTCAAGTTCTGTACGGCGAAGTACAAGGATGCAGGCCAATTGCGCAACCGTTTCCGTCGCCGTGGTCAAGCAACACTTCGCCCCTATGAGGTGTTGAG
>Ga0255774_10001075_pt1 | contig 23051 bp, 21 predicted proteins | sample 101ome_17_FD_179972 | JGI IMG/M metagenome (GOLD analysis project Ga0255774, IMG submission 179972) | Coastal salt marsh microbial communities from the Groves Creek Marsh, Skidaway Island, Georgia - 101407AT metaG (version 2) | ecosystem: Environmental > Aquatic > Marine > Intertidal zone >...
GCGGCGGGTGCCAAAGCCTTTGCTCGCGGAGCTGCAGCGCAGGGTTGGGCAACGTGGGCCTGGGCCGTTCCCGCCCTTGCCGTGTGGGGAAATCACGCGGCAGCGGCAGCGCTGGGCCTCGCGGCAGCGGTTTCGAGCACGTTTCTCGTACGTGCAGGCGCAGGGCCCGCGGTGCTTGCGTTGAGTGCCCTGCGCTACGCCGTGTTTGCCTTGCAGTACCTGTTGTGTTTAACCGGATGGGGTGCGCTGACCACGGACCTCATGTGGACAGAGGGCTTTCCCCGCATCGCTGCCGTGTGGTGCGCCGTCAGCACCCTTCCTTGGCCCGCCGAGTTGGGCGTGCGCGAAGCGGCCGCCACGTGGGCGTTCGACGATCAGCTTCCGGGCGTGGTGGTCGCCACGTTTGTGTTGTGGGTTATCAACCGCGTGGGTTCCGCGGCTTTGGGTGGATTTTTTATCACGCCCCGACCATGACGGCCGTTGCCATCAGCGCTGGTGCCTTGGTCCTGCATGCAGCAGTGTTGTCGCGGTGGGCACGCGGGTGGCGCTTGGCGCAGGCAACGAAGCCGGCAAACCCACCCCAACCGACGGCCTTGACGGTGCTCATCCCGGCGCGAAACGAGGCGAATCGGCTCCCGGGGCTTCTCGACGATTTGGCCTTGCAATCCGCGATCATCCCCTTTTCTGTCGTGCTCGTCGACGACCACAGCACGGACGAAACCGCGGCTGTGGCACAAAAACACGGCCTTGCACGAGACGGACACTTGACGTTCATCCGAAGTGAAGGCGAAGGAAAGAAGTCGGCTCTGCTCACGGGACTGCAGCACGTGAGCACGCCCTGGGCGGTCACGTTGGATGCGGACGTGCGGTTGGGTCCGGGCTGGGCGGAAGCCTGGCATGCCCAACTTTCACGGGTCGGCAAAACGGTGGCCTGCGTGGCGGGGCCGGTGGTGCTCCTCGAACGGGATGCACATCCCACCTTGGGCGCACGCCTGCAAGCACTCGATTTCGCCGCCCAAATGGGGTGGTCTGCCGGACAGTTGGCCCGAGGGCGCGCAGGTTCTGCGTCGGGCGCCAACTTCGCCGTTCGACCCGCAACGTACCCCGACACGCGAGCGCTTGGGCCTTCCGGGGACGACACCTTGGTCGTCCAAGCGTTGAACGCATCGGGCCACAAGGTCCTTTGGATGGCAGACTCCCAAGCTCGGGTTTGGACCCCTGGGGCAAGGTCCTTTCGAGCGTGGGTCGGTCAGCGCCTGAGGTGGGCGGGCAAAACCCAACACTACCCGTGGGAAGCCAAGCGCACCGCACTCTGGATGGGCAGCATGGCGGCGCTGCAATGGGGGTTGATCGCCTGTGCCGCGGCTGGAATCGACGCCGTGAGCTGGGCCTGGACAGGGACGTGGTGGGGAATCGTGACGGCGATGAATGTGTTGTATGCTTGGCCCGTGGCGCGGGGGTTTGGGGTGAAGGCCGGGGTTGTGGATTGGGGGATGCTTGGGGTGACCCAACCTCTTCAGGTGCCGGTGTTGCTTCTGGCTAAAGCGGGCATGCTACGCCCTTGGGGCATCGCGTCGCAACCAACGTGGAAAGGCCGAACTTGCGTCCCGTGAGTGCGTTTTGGAACCATCGCATGGCCACGCTCGGAGCAGCGTGGATTGTTCTCTGGGTGGCGGTCGCCGTGGTGGGCAGTCCGCTTCGGCCCGACCCCTCCCCCATGGCCAACGACCAGCACCTCGACCGCGGCATGCTTGCTCCGGGAAGCGAATGGCAAGACGACGCAGGTGCGATCCACGTCGCGTGGCTCGGAACCGACCGGTACGGACGCGATCTCTTGAGCCGCCTCATGGCCGGAAGCGGCATTTCGCTTTCTGTGGGTGCAGGTGCCGTGCTCATCAGTTTGCTCCTGGGGTTGGTTCTTGGAGGACTGGCCGGGTACGTGGGAGGGCGGGTTGATGCCGTCATCTCGTGGTTCCTGCAAGTCATGTGGTCGGTGCCGACACTGCTCATGGTGTTGGCGATCACGTTGGCGTTTGGCAAGGGATTTTGGCAGGTGTTCCTCGCGATTGGGCTGACGATGTGGGTGGAGGTTGCCCGGATTGTCCGTGGGCAATTCCTCAGCTTGCGCGAGCAGGCGTACGTGCAGGCCGCGGAGGCACTCGACTTGCCGGCGTGGCGCATCATGCTGCGGCACATGCTCCCCAACGCGGTGGGGCCGCTGGTGGTGGTGTGCGCCGCGAATTTTGCGGCGGCCATTTTGATTGAAGCAGGGCTGAGTTTTCTCGGCGTAGGAGCCCAAATCCCGATGCCCTCCTGGGGCAACATCGTCAAGGAACACGCCCACTTGCTCACCACAGATCACGCGTGGCTCGCGCTCGTTCCTGGTGCGCTGATTGCGAGCCTGGTGCTGGCGTTTACGTGGGTAGGCGACGGCCTGCGTCATGCGCTTCAGCACGCCAACTGATTCCCTTCACGCGGTTGTACCTTCGGCCCATGGCCAACTTGGATCTGCATGCGCCCATTTACGTCGCGGGACACCGCGGCATGGTCGGTTCGGCAATCGTTCGCGCCCTCGAGGCTCGAGGGCACACGAACGTGATTGCACGGACGTCGTCGGAACTGGACTTGCGCGACCAACGCGCGGTGCATTCCTTCCTTGCGGAAACCCGACCGACCCAGGTGTACCTCGCGGCGGCGAAGGTGGGTGGCATCCTCGCCAACAACACCTACAAGGCCGACTTCCTGTACGACAACGTCATGATGGAAGCGAATGTGATTGAGGGCAGCCGCCGGGCGGGCGTGGAGAAATTGCTGTTTTTGGGCAGTTCGTGCATCTACCCCAAACACGCGCCCCAACCGATGTCCGAAGACGTCTTGCTCACTGGGGAACTCGAACCCACCAACGAGCCGTACGCCATCGCCAAAATCGCAGGCCTGAAGCTCTGCGACGCCTACCGCGACCAGCACGGGTGCAATTTCATCAGCGCCATGCCGACCAACCTCTACGGGCCGGGCGACAACTACCATCCGGAGAACAGCCACGTGCTTCCGGCGCTGGTTCGGCGCTTCCACGAAGCCAAGGTGAACGGCGCGTCCGAAGTGGTTTGTTGGGGGACGGGCTCCCCGCGCCGTGAATTCCTTCACGTCGACGACCTCGCCCAAGCTTGCCTGCACCTGATGGACGTCCACAACGACGCCGGATGGGTCAACGTCGGCACCGGCGAAGACGTGACCATCAAGGAACTGGCGGAAACCGTGGCGCGTGTCGTCGGGTACGAGGGCGAACTGGTTTGGGACACGACCAAACCGGACGGCACCCCGCGCAAACTTCTCGACGTGTCAAAAATGACATCCCTGGGCTGGCGCGCGACCACCCCACTCGAACGCGGCATCGAGGCGGTTTACGTCGACTTCCAGCACGCCCTCCAACACGAAGCCCTGCGCGGATGAGTCCGGCACGTGCGCTGGGAGGGCTCCTGCTTTGGATGACGTGCGCGGCCGTTTTCGGCCAAGACGACGCAAGCCCCGTTTCCTGGGGGCCTCAACCCGGAAACGTGACGTGGTCTGTTCAAGAGCACCTGTTGACGTGGCAGACACCGCACTTGGACCTGACTCTGGATCCCTGGATCACCTTTCGGCACGTGGTGGGGACCGCCTCGAGTGCCGCGGAACAGTCTTTGGCCGAGCCCTGGGACAACCTGCGCGGTGCCCGATTTGAGGCGCAGCTGGATGGGGTTTGGGAAGTGAGCGGGAGTTTGGAAGAGCTTCAAGGGATTCCGGCCGCCTGGGACCTTTTGACCGTCGCTGACCTCAGCGCACTGCCCGGGTGGGGGCGGGCCAAAACCACGGCTGGGGGGCGCGTTGACGTGGCGCGAGCCCGCGTGCGGACCACCCACGTTCGCGCGCTCGGTCCTCGTGACAGCTTGTCCTGGACGGTGGCCTACGCGCCGGTGAGTTGGGGCGACTTGCCTTCCCAACTCACGTTTTCCGGCCTCGCGGCCTCGTTCCCACACGGCTCGGTTGCGTGGCAGCGCCCCACGTGGGCGTGGTCGGCCACGGCCGCACGGTGGACGGGGACGGAACGCGGGCCGGACGGCGGCTCCACAGAAAGCCTGTTTCGTCAAACCGACGCGGCGTGGTCGAGTTCCACCGTGAATTTCTGGCCGTCGGCCTCCCTCGGGGTGCTCGCGGGAGCGGCTCGCGTCAGGCCTTGGGTGGGGGAATCTCCCTCAGACAGCGCCTTTCAATGGCAGCCTTGGGCAAGCGTGGTGGCCTCCGCGACAGCGGAAGACTCGGGTCTGGGGGTGTCGACGGAATGGACCACGCTCCAAGGATGGGGGCTTTCGGCGCACTGGACTTCAGACCAAGACCTTCAGTGCGCGCTGTCCGTGACCCGGTTGCCTGAAGCCACGAGCACGGTCATGCAAAACGCCGGCACGCCGCTCTCCGACGTGCTTCGGCCGATCGGAACGGACGAAGCCATGTGGCGCTTCGAAGTTCACGTCGCGCGCACTTGGGAACGACTCGAGCTGAGCGGTCGGGGAGTGACGGCAGGTCAAGCCCGCGCCGCAGAAGCCTGGCTCGGATGGCGCGCTCAAGGCACGTGGCCGCTCCATGCGACGGTGGGCGCAGAGGTTTGGCGTGCCTCCAATCACCCGTACCTCCCCTCCAAAGGCGCACGGCTTCGGGTGGGGATTGCACACCGGCTCGGCATGACCCCGGGCTCACCTACCTTTGACGCACCATGACCTCGTTGATGCTCCCTGCTACGCTGGCGTTCTTGGTGGTGCTGTTTGGCATGCCCTCCCTGATCATGGTGGCCAAACGCAAGCACCTCGTCGACGAACCGAGCGAAGCGCGCAAACTCCACCATCGCTCGGTTCCGACCGTGGGCGGGGTAATGCTGTTTGCGGCGACGGTGTGCAGCGCGTTGGTGTCCTTCGCGCTTTCGGACACCTTTGGCTGGACCTCCGTCCGGTGGCTCGGGGTCCTTGGTGCCTCGGTGCCGATTTTTTTCATGGGCCTCAAAGACGACATCATGGGAATGGCGGCGGTGAAGAAACTGATGGTACACCTTGCGATTGGGGGGTTCTTGGTCCTCGGCCTCAACTTGCGAATCGACAATTTTGACGGGCTCTTTGGGCTGCACGAGTTGCCTTTGTGGGTCAGCTCGGTGTTTTCGCTGTTCGTGTACGTCGTCATCGTCAACTCCATCAATTTGATTGACGGCATCGACGGCCTGGCCGGCGGGTACGGGTTGGTGGCGATGTCGGCGTTTGGGATGTGGGCGCATTGGACCGGAGACACCACTTCAGCCATCGTGGCTGCTGCCATGGTGGGCGCGCTTGCGGGCTTTTTGTTGTTCAACCTGAATCCCGCCAAGATTTTCATGGGGGACAGCGGGTCGCTGTTGCTCGGATTCATGGCGTACGTCATGGCGGTGAACGTGGTCCAAACTCCCGCCTCCTCCGCCCTGCCGGGGGTGATTCGGCCGGTGGCTGCGATGTGCCTTTTGGCCTACCCCCTCGTCGACACCTTGCGGGTGTTCACGTTGCGCGTTCTTCAACGGCGCTCCCCGTTTTCGCCCGACCGACGTCACATTCACCACCTGCTGATGAAGCTCGGTTGGGGCCACCGCTTGAGCTCGGCGGCCTTGTGGATGTACAGCCTGCTCTTCGTGGTGTTGGCGTTCAAACCCAATTCGTTCTGGGGTGGGTTGGGTGCCACCGAACAGTTCTTGCTTCTGCTCGGTTTGGCCTTCGGTGTCGCCGCGATTCCCTCGGCATTGGTCCAAACAGGCTTGGGGGTTTCCAGCCTTTCCGAGGACAGCACGAACGAGGAAGAATCGCGCCAACCAACCCAGGGCCCTCGACGTGTGGCGTGAACGAATTCAATTGTGCGGGTTGACCGCGCTCGGGTGGATCTGCGTCGGTTCGCTGACGTGGTCCCAATCTCCCACTTCGACAACGTGGCATTTGCCGTTGGACAACGCTGCTTGGGTGGTGCGCGCGGCGTGCGACAGCGCAGACGTAATGGTGCCCAGCGTCCAGCCGGGTACGGCGTGGAACCGCCCGACCTCCCTTCAACCTACTTCCAGTGGCTTTGATGGCCTGTCCGTGGTTGGGGAGGCTCGCCAAATCCTCGGCGACTTCCGAGCCCAAAGCACCGCCATCGGCTTGGGCACGTCGGGCACGTTCCTGAACCGCGGCGCGTACCACGTTGCCGCTTCGCGGTGGCGCATTCCGCTCGGGTTCCCCCTGGCGCGCGAAGTGGCGGACCACGCCTCGATGGACGGCCTCGGAAGGGCCACGCTCCTGAACCAGTCGACGGCGTCCGTTGAACGGCTCGTGGGCGCAGTTTCCTGGGCGATTTCGCCTTCTGTGGCCATTCGGGTGGGGCAGGAAAGCCACCACTGGGGTCGGGGGGCGCGGTCGTTGTTCTTGGACCGCCACATGGCCCCGGCGCTGGGCGCGCGGCTGTGGGTCGACGCGGGGGTGGTGCAGTACAGCCAGGTGCTTCTGCGAACGCGCCACGTGCAGGCCGACACCGTCGAGACGGGGTGGCTCGCGGCCCAATGGACCGAAGTGGACCTCGGCGCCGGATGGAGCGGAGCGTTGTTTGGGGCGGTGAAATGGCGCGCGAACGACGTGGCGTTCCAAGGGCGCATTGAACCGCATTACCTCGTTCCCATGGCCGCCTTCCGCCCGCGGGAATACAGCCTTGGTTCCGCCGACAACGCCCTTCTTGGTGCGCAGCTCTCCTACCGCACACGACTGCGTCGAGGCCAGCACTTCACCTCGTACGGCCAAGTGTTGCTGGATGAATTTCTCGTTTCCCAACTTCTTGAACGGAACGGTTGGTGGGGCAACAAGTGGGGGGTGTTGTTGGGCGCAACTTCGGTGAGTCGCTCTGGGAAATTTGGGTGGTTGGTGGAAGGTGCTGCGGTGCGGCCGTGGACGTACACCCACAACACGCTCCCCCTTTCCTACTCGCACCTTCACCAGCCCCTCAGACACCCGGCGGGCGGCAACTTTGTGGAAGGCAGGGTGCGGCTCAGCACCGTGCTTCGCGACGCCTACACGTTGCGCGTGAGTTTTTTGCGACGGGTCCAAGGGCGGTCTTTGGGGGGCGGAGAGGCGCTGCTGGCCTTTGCGGCAGGAGAAATGCCCTGGACGTCGTTTTCGGAACGCCTTGGTGAAGACGGCCACGACCTCCTTCAGGGTTCCCGATCGGACCTCTCCCGCCTCGAGCTCGACTTGAGCATGCCGCTCGGAGAACGTTACGGCGTCGGCGGCGTCGAGGCGTTTGTCCGGGCCTGGATGCGCCTCGAAACCCAAACCGCGCCCGGCGCTTGGGAAGATCCTTGGGACGCGGGGCGCCTCGAACTCGGGGTACGCCAATCCCGTGTGCTGGACGAGCGCGATTGGTGACGTCAAGCACCGACGGCCCGAGCTTCCTGCAGTAGCTTTGCCGCCCATGCACCGCGACCTCGCCACGCTGTTCAAACTCCGACTCGGATTCTTCGTCGTGCTTTCCGCGGTGCTCGGTTGGTTCATGGCCACGGAAACCATGGACCTCCGGACGTTTCTGATGCTGACCTTGGGCGGCTACGCCCTGACCGGCGCCTCCAACGGCTTGAACCAAATCCTGGAACGCAACATCGACGGCCTCATGAAGCGCACGGCGAACCGGCCGCTGCCCACCGGTCGCATGTCGGTGAGGCAAGCGCTGGTCTGGAGCCTCGTGGCTGCGGCCGCGGGCCTCACGTGCCTGTTCAGCCTCAACCCCTTGAGCGGGTGGTTGGGCGTGGCGGCAATCGTCAGTTACGCCTTCATCTACACGCCTCTGAAGAGCCGAACGAGCCTGTCGGTCTTCGTCGGGGCGTTTCCCGGCGCGTTGCCGCCGATGATTGGGTACGTCGCGGCAACCGGCGACTTCGGGATTGAGCCCGGAACGCTCTTTGCCGTGCAGTTCATGTGGCAGTTTCCGCATTTTTGGGCCATCGCTTGGCTCGCCCACGACGACTACTTGAAAGCCGGCTACAAGATGTTGCCCTTCAACGCCGGTCGAACCGCTCGTTCCGCCCAACTCATCCTCTTGTACACCTTGTTCTGCATCCCAGCCAGCATGTTGCCCTGGGCGCTGAACCAACCGATGGTGGGAGATGTTGCCTTGGCAGTGGGTGCCGCAGCCGGCCTCGGCTTTTCGTGGTTTGCGTTTCAACTGTTGCGCAAACTCAGCTTGGATGCGGCCCGGCACTTGATGTTTGCCAGCTTCGTGTACTTGCCTTTGGTCCAAATCGTCTACGTCCTCGACAAAATCCCTTGACCCCATGAGTGAACACGTGTTTGAAGGCCTTGACGGCCAGGTGCGGGACCGCACCAAAACCATGTTGATGTACTTCATCGTCTTTGCGGTGACCATGCTGTTCGCCGGGTTCACCTCGGCCTACATCGTGAGCAACATGGGTCAGTTTTGGGTGCACGTGCCTGCTCCGAGCATGTTTTGGGCGAGCAACGCGCTGATCGCGTTGAGCAGCGTGACCTTGTGGTGGGCGACCCGAGCCGTGAAAGCCGGTTCCACGCAACAGGGACTCGTCGGGTTGGCCCTGACCTTGGTTCTGGGCATCGGCTTCACGGTCACGCAGGCCGAGGGGTGGAAAGACCTCGCGGCGGTCGGCATGGGCTGGGACACCACCGACACGGACCGCGGAACGGCCTTCCGGTGGAACAACCTCGCGGCGATTTACGAGAGCAGCGCCGTGTACGGACAGGACTACGATTTCCGGTACGACGGGCAAGTGCTGCTTCACGACGCTGCGCGCGGTGAACTCTACGCTCCGGACGATGCGCTGATGGTGCAACCCATCACGACCAAAGTTTTGCAGTCGTCCAACAGCGGCGGCGGGTACATCTGGGCGCTGGTGATGGTGCACATCCTGCACTTGGTGTTTGGGCTCATCTACCTCGTGGTCAACGGCATCCGCCTCTACACGGGAGTCATTCACCAGGGCGACGCAGTGCGCCTCAAAGCGACCGGGATTTACTGGCACTTCTTGGGCCTGCTGTGGCTCTACCTCTTTGCCTTCTTGTTCCTCATGCACTGAGGGTTGTGGACAGAAGCTGCGATTTGGACTGATTCTTCTTAGTAGACCTAAGGGGATTGCCCTATTTTCGCGTCACAATTTCAAGCCATGGCTGGAAACACCGAAACGATCCCGACTGAAGTCCTTTGGGGTGGAGGTCAAAGCCCGTTCTCTGTGACGTACGGGAAAATGATGATGTGGTTCTTTCTCGTGTCCGACGCACTCACCTTTGGCGGGTTGCTTACGGCGTACGGGTTTTCTCGCGCCACGTCTGAAGATGCTTGGCCCATTGGGGAGCAAGTGTTCCGAGCCCTGCCAGGCTTGGATGGACAGTACCCCCTGATTTACGTGGCCTTGATGACGTTCATCCTCATCGTCTCGTCCGTGACGATGGTGCTCGCCGTGGAGGCGGGTCACCGCAACGACAAGGCGGGCGTGTTGAAGTGGTTGGGTGCCACCATCGTCGGCGGCTTCTTCTTCCTCGGTTCGCAAGCCTGGGAGTGGTCGCACTTCATCCACGGATCGGGCGGCGGGTTCCAACTCGCAAAGGAAGTGACCGTGACTGCAGACAACGGCGAGAACTTCACGCTGGCGGAAGGCGAACTGGTCTTCATGGACCACCACTTTGGTCACCTCGCAGAGCCCTGGATCAACGGCGACCCCAACACGGTGCTGCACGCCGACGGAGGTCACATCACGTTGACGCAGTACGGCGAACATGAGCACACGGCCGAGCTGCACAGCTTGACCCTCAACAAGTACGTGGAGAACGAACAAGAGGTGTCGGGCGCAGAAGCGGCCAAGTTGTGGAACGCCCGCAGCGACGTGTTCGCCTTCGGGGCCAACCTCGAAGACAGCGAATACGCCGCACAGCAGACCTACGCAAACTTCTTCTTCTTCATCACCGGGTTCCACGGATTCCACGTGTTCTCCGGAGTGGTCATCAACATCATCATCTTCCTGATGGCGTTGAACGGCGTATTTGAGCGTCGCGGCCACTACGAAATGGTGGAGAAGACCGGGTTGTACTGGCACTTCGTCGACCTGGTTTGGGTCTTTGTTTTCACCTTCTTCTACCTCATCTGACATGGAACGCGACGACCTCATTGTCAACGACAGCTACGCCATGGCGGCGCACCACAGCGAAGAAGCAGGTGCCGCCATCCGCAAGAAAATTTGGTTTGTAACCGCCTTGTTGACTCTCATTACGGCCGTGGAAGTGGGCATGGGTGTGTACTTTAAGCGCTCCGAGACCTTCACTTGGACAGCCATCAAGTGGTCTTTCATCGTCCTGACCTTGGTCAAGGCCGCATACATCGTGTTGGTCTTCATGCACCTTGGTGACGAGCGCTCGAACATGAAAAAGGCCATCCTCGCGCCTTACGTTCTGTTCATTGGTTACTTGATTTTCATCGCAATCACGGAAGGGTTCGGTCACCTCGACTCGTTCACTACGTTCCACTGATCGCGACCTCAAACGAGAACCGATGGGTTCCTTGAAGAACCGACTGATTCTCCTCGCAATGATGCTGGCCCTGCCTTTGGCGGGGCTGGTTTTTTTAGGCCTGCTCACGGAGCACAACTTCAAGACCCTTCCTTACTACACGGTCCAAGGTCCCGTGGAAGGACGGTCCTTGGAAGCTCAGCGCGTGGGCCACTTCGACTTGGTCAACCAAGACGGGGAAGCCTTCTCTGCCGAGGACTTGCGTGGCAACGTGTGGCTTGCCGCCTTTTACGGCACCGACGCGCCTCACGTGGCGCAGGTGACCAAACAACTGCTTTGGCCCAACTTCAGATACCGAGATGAAAGCGACATCGTGGTCGTCAGCATTTCGTTAAGCCCCGAGCACGACACGCCAGAAGTGCTTCAGGAGTATGTCGCGCGCAACACACGCTACAACGGGTTTGAAGGCAAGTGGCAATTCTTGACCGGGTCGGCAGAAGAAGTGGACCGCGTCGTGGCAGAAGAATTCATGATTCAACGCGACTCCGAGGAACCCAACAACGTGGCAACGATTTGGCTCGTGGACACCGAAGGGTTTTTGCGGGGGGTGTACCACGCGGCTTCGGAGGACGCGATTCGCGACGCTGTGGAAGACATCGCGTTGCTGAAGAAGGAGCAAGACGTGGCGCAATACGAGCGCGAAAAATTGGCCGAATCGTTGGCTGAGCGACCCGAGCTGCCTGTTCTTGGCCCAGAAGGACACACCGTGCCCGCTTTCGCGTTCACGGGCATCGACAGCGTCGAAATCAGCCACCGCACGGTCGAGGGCCAGGTGAAAATCGTCGACTACTTCTTCACCCACTGCCCCACCATTTGCCCCATCATGAGCAGCCAGTTGGCGCGCACCCAGGAGTGGCTCAAGGACCACGACCTCGACGGCGACATCACCCTGTTGAGCCACAGCGTCGACCCCGCACGTGACACGCCCGCGCGACTGAAGGAGTACGCCACCCGCATGGGTGCCGACACCGCCTCGTGGAAGTTCGTGACGGGGTACAAAGAAGACCTGTACGACCAAGCGCGAACAGGGTACTACCTCACGGCCCTTCAAAGCGACACGGCCGCGGGCGGGTTCTTCCACAGCGACACGTTTGTGCTGGTCGACCGGGAAAACCGCATCCGAGGCCTGTACGACGGCACCTCCACGGCGGAGGTGGACGTCCTGATGCTTGACGCCGCCAAACTCGCGCTTGAACCCCGGCCCTAACATCCCGTCACAGTGCGTGGTGACTTGAGGTACACCCCGGGACGGAGTTTCGGAGCAGCGTTGCATCTTTGTGGAAAATTCAGGCTGTGGGAATCGATCGGAAATTGAAGCGTTTTGTGTGGGTGGCGGGCATCGCCATTCCTTTGGTGGTGGCCGTCCTGTTCTACCTGCCTGGGGTTGAAGTCAGCCCCGAATTGGAGGTCGTGCTTCACAAACTTCCCGCCGTCAACGCGACGATCAACGCGTGCGCGTTTTTGTGTTTGGTCGGGTCGTACCGCGCCGTTCGAAACAAAAACATCGCCCTGCACCAGAAGCTCAACACCGCCGCTTTGGTCCTCTCCGCGCTTTTCTTGCTGAGCTACGTCAGCTACCACATCACCACGGAAAGCACGCCCTATTGCAAAGAAGGTTGGATTCGCGGGGTCTATTTTTTTGTGCTCTTGACGCACATTTTGATGTCCGCCGTGATCGTGCCCATGGTGCTGACAACGTTCCTTTTGGGCTTGAGCAACCAAGTCCAAAAACACCGCAAATGGGCTCGCATCACCTACCCAATGTGGACCTACGTGACGTTCACAGGCGTGGTGGTGTACTTCATGATATCTCCCTGCTACCCGTTCTGATGAAGCGCCTTCTCCCCCTGGCGTTGGTTCTGCTCACGCTCGCCTTGGGCATGGAAACGCATGCCCAGTGCGTCATGTGCAAGGCCGTGGCGGAGGACAGCGCCAAGGACGGCAGCCTGGGCCGGGGACTTAACTCAGGCATCCTTTACCTGATGGCCGTGCCCTACCTCCTGATGGCGTTTTTCGCATGGTTTGTGTTTCGCAAGCGAAAGGAAGCCGGCAAAGTCAGCGGCTAAGGGCTTCAAGGGCCTTAATTTTGGGTCATGCGCCCATCCTTTTTTCACCACTTCGCAGCCGTGTTGCTCGCGTGCGTGGTCTTTGGCCCCGCTTGGAGCCAAACCTCCAGCAGCAACGTGTGGACGTTGCAACGTTGTTTGGAACACGCCCTTGAGCACAACCTGCAACTGAAACAAGCCGAGCTCGGCATCGTCCGAGGTGAACTCGGGGAGCTGTCCGCCAAAGGCGCCTTCCTGCCCAGCCTTAACGCCTCGTCAAGCTACGGCGTGAACATCGGACAGCGCATTGACCCGTTCACCAACACCTTCGCCACGGACGCCGTGCAATCGAGCAATTACGGCATGAGCTCAGGGGTGACCCTCTTCAACGGGTTCCAGAACCACCTCAACCTGCGTCGGGCGCGTCTCGGGCTCGAACTCGCCCAAACCAACGTGGAGATCGCGCAGAACAACGTTGCCCTTTCGCTCGCCTCAGGCTACCTCAACGTCCTCTTTCAACAGGAATTCCTGACCATCGCACAACTCAACGCCGAGGCGACGGGTCGTCAGGTCGACCGGGTCCAGAAACTCGTCAATGCCGGAGCCGCGGCGGAAAGCGACCTCTACGACGTGCTCGCCCAGCAAGCCTCGGACGCCAGCTCGGTGGTCGCCGCCGAGAACGGCGTGACCCTCGCCAAGCTCGCACTCGCCCAACTTCTTCAGTTGTCCGGCGACGAAGCAGATGACCTGGACGTCGCGCCTCCCTCGGAAGACCTTTTGGAGACCGCGCAGCTTCCGCTCTCGGCCGACGCCGCCGTCGCTTTCGCGAAGAGCGCCTTCCCGGACATGAAGGCCGCCGAGTTGCAGGTCACGGACGCCTACCTCGGCCTCGACCTCGCCAAGGCCGCACGCCTTCCCCGCGTCAGCGGATCCTACAACGTCGGTTCCGGCTATTCCGAGAACCGCCAAACTGCCGTGGTCAATCCCGTCTACACCAACGTCACCGTCGAGTCCACACAAGGCATTCTTGTGACGCTCCCGGCGGTAATGTCGGAGGGCGTCTACGAAACGATGTCCTTCCAGGACCAGTTCACGAACAACCTCAACCAAAGCATCTTCTTCTCGTTGAGCGTGCCGCTCTTCAACAACTTCGGCATTTACACGAACGTCGAGCGCGCGGAGGTGGATGTGCTTTCGGCGAAGCTTGCGAAAGACCAAACCGAACAAGCCCTCACCCAAACCGTCGAGCAAGCGTACGCCGATGCCCGGGCCGCGAAACGCACGTTCGAAGCGAACGATCGCGCCCTCGAGGCCGCTCAGCTCGCGATGACCAACGCCGAGGCGCGGTTCGAAGCGGGAGCCATCTCTGCCCTGGAATACGCCGACGCGCGAACCCGGCTTGACAACGCGCGCATCAACGCGTTGCGTACGCAGTACGATTTTGTGTTCAAGACACGGATTTTGGACTTTTACCTCGGACGTCCGCTCAGCCTCTAACCCATGAACAAGAAACTGCTCCTTGCCCTTGGTGCTGTTGTGCTGCTGCTTGTGGTGGTGGCGGTCGTCAAAGGCGGAAACCGTGAACTTCCCAGCGTAAGCACGGCTCAGGTTGAAGTTCGTGACATTGTCGAACGCGTCAGCGCGAGTGGCAAAATCCAGCCCGAGGTGGAGGTGAAAATCACGGCGGAAGTCAACGGCCAAATCACCGAACTCCCCGTCAAGGAAGGCGACGTGGTGGCCAAGGGCGACCTGCTCGTTCAGCTCAACCCCGACCTCTACGACGCGGCCCTGTTGCGTGCCGAGGCGGCCCTGAATTCAGCCCGCTCCAACCTCGCCTCGGCCCGCGCTCAAGTGGCGCAGGGCGAGGCCAACCAACTGGCCGCCAAGAGGTCCTTTGAACGCGCGCAGGCGCTGATCGACCAGAAGGTCATCTCGCAGGCCGAATTTGACCAAACCGAGGCGTCCTACCTCACAGCCAACGCCAACCTGACCAGCGCTCAAGAGAGCGTTCGCAGCGCCGAGTACGCCATTCGAAGCGGAGAGGCTTCCCTGCAAGAGGCCAAAGACAACCTCGGACGCACCACCTTGCGCGCCCCTCAAGGCGGCGTGGTGACTGCGCTGGCCAAAGAGGTCGGAGAAAGCGTGCAAGGAAACGGATTCACGGCCGGCGAAGTCATCCTGAACGTGAGCGACTTGAGCACCATGGAAGTCAACGTCGAAGTGAACGAGAGCGACATCGTGCGCATTCACTTGGGCGACGAGGCAGAAATTGAGGTCGACGCCTACCTGGGCGAGACGTTCAAGGGCACCGTGACGGAGATCGGCAACACGGCCCTGAACGCTGGAATGAACGGGTTCAGCATGGACCAAGTGACCAACTTCTCGGTGAAAGTCCGGCTGAATCGCGACAGCTACACCCACCTCACCGAAGGTCAGGACGAGCATTACACGCCGTTTCGTCCCGGGATGAGCGCGACCGTCGACATCCTGACCGCACGGGCCACGAACGTTCTTGCAGCTCCGATTCAAGCGGTGACGAGCCGGGAGAAGGGGTTTGGACGTGATTCCGAGGAGGACGCTGGAGAGATGGAAGGCGACGCAGGCGACGACGACTCGGAGCTTGGGGTGTTTTTGCTTGTCGACGGAAAGGCCACGTGGACGGTTGTGGAAACCGGAATTCAAGACTCGCGCTTTGTGGCCATCCAAGGCGACGTGGCCGAGGGAGCCACGCTTGTCTCCGGTCCTTACGACGTGGTAAGCCGAACCTTGAACCACGGCGACGCCGTCGAACCGAAGTGATGGCGCGTATTCTGATTTTGGAAACGTCGACGCCCCAATGTTCGGTGGCGCTCGCCGAGGACGGCGAGGCCGTGGCTTGGAAGGAAGAGCGCGCGGACGAGGGCTACCTGCACGCCGAACGCCTGATGCCGCTCGTTGACGCAGCCATGGCGGAGGCTGGATGGATGCCGTCCGAATTGGACGCCGTGGCCGTGTCGGGCGGTCCCGGGTCGTTCACAGGGTTGCGCATTGGCGTGGCCACCGCCAAGGGGCTGTGTCACGCCCTGAACGTGCCGCTTCTCGCGCTCGACACCCTGGAATTGCTCGCCGTTCAAGGGCGGCGCTTGGACCCCAAGCCGCAAGCCCGGGTGGGCATGATTGACGCGCGTCGCATGGAAGTTTACGCAGCCACGTACGCGGACGACGGGACGTGCACCCGCCCCGTGGAACCCGTCGAAGTTGATGTCAGGCCCGAGTTCTTTGAAGGTCCAGCGCAGTTCATTGGGGACGGTGCCGTGAAGTGCGCGGAAGCGCTCGCGGGCGAAGGCCGGACCTTTGTCGAAGCCTGGCCGCTCGCCCGCGACGGAGCAGCCCTGGCCGAAGAGAAACTCCGAACCGGAAACGTGGCCGACCTCGGCAGCTACGAACCCAACTACGTCAAGGCATTCAAAGCAGGTGCCCCGAAAGACCCGCTCGGGTTGAGGACGAAGGTGTCGGTGTGGCTTGGGGCGTTGTTGCTGGTGCTTGCCTCTTGCACGTCGTGCGGGGAACAGCAACAGTACATCCCCTACGTGCCGGTCAACTTCGACATTGACCTCAATTTGCCGGCCTACAACACGCTCAATTTTCCCGGCGAAGCCCTTGCCCTGCCGGGCGGATCGAAAGGCCTGTACGTCTACCGCTACACCCTGGACGAGTTTGTGGTCCTCGACCGTCACTCGACCTACGACATTCCCATGGGGTGCAAAGTGACGCTGGACGCAGACAACATCACCTTGCAAGACAACAGCGACTGCTCAGAGAGCCAGTGGCTGATGCTGGACGGCAGCGTGATGAACGGACCGGCCACCTTGCCGCTCCACCGGTACCGGACGACCCTCAACGGGTCCATCCTTCACGTCTACAATTGACGCCCAACCCGTCGACAATCAACCCGTTGACGCTCAACCCAGCAGGGTCACAGGCGACGGTCGGGCAATGAGTTGGTCACTGCAGGGGTTCCCAGCAATTGAAGGACAAACCCAGGTCCCGACTTGACCTTTTGGATGTCCCAATCGTAGGACGAGGCCCCTTCACAGCCGTGCACCAAGTCACGCAACTCCGATTCAGAATACGTGCGCAAAGAAGAGACCACCCCATCCCACAGGACCAGCATCGGAAGAATTGGAATGAGGTAGGTGAACAAGAGTCGCCATCCGTTCCAAGGTCGGATTAAGGGGGTGCACAACAGAAGGGTGATGGGAGAAAAAGCCATGGCCAGAAGGCTTACCAAGGACCGGTCTTGCGCCTCAAAAATCGCCACAGGCTGACCTGCATGAATGGCATCTTGCAAAATCCCCTTGGCGTCGTCTTCCCGAAAATGGTGAAAGCATAAAAAGAGGGTCCTCAACCCCTTCAATTCACGAGGCACAGCCCTTGCATCGACGGGCTGATCCAAGAAATCCAATCCCCGGGCCTGGGCCGAGGATCTCCGAAAAGCCTGAACATTGGGATACCAATCCGTCATCACGATTCGAACGCGCTCAGACTCCCGATTCAATTCGCTCGCAATCCATACCAACCCCCCGCCTCCGCCCGATCCCAAATCCACAATTTGAGATGTCTCGCTCGCCCGAAGCCCACGTTCCAAGGTGGGGACGATGGGGCGGTACATCTCGGTTTTGTTGGCGAGAAAGCTCAAAAAATCGGTCATGAAGTTCCTCAACGTGGCAGGAAGCCAACGCTGGTCCTCAAACTCGAAGAGATGCATTCTCCCCATGCCGCAAGGTCTACACAATCAGTAGCGGTAGGCCTCGCCTTTGAACGGTCCCTCGACAGTGACGCCGATGTAGGCCGCTTGCTCCGAAGAAAGCTCGTCGATTTCAACCCCAATTTTGGCCAGGTGCAAGCGCGCCACCTTCTCGTCCAAGTGCTTGGGCAAGGTGTAGACGCTGTTCTTGTAGCTCTCGGAGTTTTTCCAAAGCTCGATTTGGGCGATGGTCTGGTTGGTGAAGGAGGCCGACATCACGAAGCTGGGGTGTCCGGTGGCGCAACCGAGGTTGACCAAACGTCCTTCCGCAAGCAAGATGATGTCCTTGCCGTTCACGGTGTACATGTCCACCTGAGGCTTGATCGTGTCCTTCGTGTTGCCGTGGTTTTTGTTGAGCCACGCCACGTCAATCTCGTTGTCGAAGTGTCCGATGTTGCAAACGATGGTCTTGTCCTTCATCGCCTCGAAGTGTTTGCCGGTCACGATGTCCTTGTTTCCTGTGGCCGTGACGACGATGTCCGCTTCCGCGACCGCGTCGATCATCTTCTTCACTTCAAATCCTTCCATGGCCGCTTGTAGCGCACAGATGGGGTCGATTTCCGCCACAATCACTCGGCAGCCTGCGTTGCGCAGGGACTCGGCCGAGCCCTTGCCCACGTCGCCGTAGCCCGCGACAGCCGCCACTTTGCCGGCCATCATGACGTCTGTGGCGCGACGGATCGCGTCGACGCAGGACTCGCGGCATCCGTACTTGTTGTCGAACTTTGACTTGGTCACGGAGTCGTTCACGTTGATGGCAGGCATGGGGAGCGTGCCGTTCTTCTCGCGCTCGTCCAAGCGAAGCACCCCCGTCGTGGTTTCTTCTGAGATGCCCTTGATGCCCGCAGCGAGCTCGGGGTACTGGTCGAGGACCACGTTGGTGAGGTCGCCGCCGTCGTCGAGAATCATGTTGAGAGGCTTGCGCTCTTCGCCGAAGAAGAGCGTTTGCTCGATGCACCACTCGTACTCCTCTTCCGTCATGCCCTTCCACGCGTAGACCGGGATGCCCGCTGCAGCGATGGCTGCGGCAGCGTGGTCCTGCGTGGAGAAGATGTTGCACGAAGACCACGTCACGTCCGCGCCGAGCTCCTTGAGCGTTTCGATGAGGACGGCCGTTTGGATCGTCATGTGAAGGCATCCCGCGATGCGTGCGCCAGCCAAAGGCTTGGAAGCGCCAAACTCTTCGCGAAGCGCCATCAAGCCGGGCATTTCAGCCTCGGCGAGCGTGATTTCCTTTCGGCCCCACTCGGCCAGGCTCATGTCCTTGACCTTGTAAGGAAGGGTGGGTGTAGGGGTGGTGTTGCCCATGTGTTTCTTGGGTTATTGCATTGCAAAAGTACGGAATGCGAGGCCTTTGGAGGTGGAGGCCAAACCCCCGTCCTTTGTCCCCATGCCTCAGCACGCCATGTCTACCCAACCCACCAACGCCGATGTTGTTCTCTGGCGAGAACAAAGTGGCGATATCGAGGGCATGGCACACGGCGATGAACTCGAACGGGTTTTTCCCGATCGGCGCATGTCCGACCTGTCCCCGCTCCGTCAGCGCGAACATGCCGTTGCGGCGCAGGCCATCTCCGCGCTTTTGGGGCACGGCAACTGGTGTTTGCGTCACGACGAACACGGCAAGCCCGAGCTTGAGTTTCAGGACGGAACGAAGGCCGGAGTGAGCTTGTCGCACTGCGAACTGGACGGGGAGGTTTGGGTGGCCGCGGCGCGGTGGCGCGACGGGCGCACCACGGGCGGAATTGACCTCGTCCTGACCGACGATGAAAGGGTGGTCCGGGTCGCGCCGCGGGTGATGTCCCGTGACGAGCAGGACCGTTGGGCGGGTCGTGAAGCGTGGGCCTGGGGCGTGAAGGAAGCCATGTTCAAGGGGCACGGTCCGGCGCTGGAATTTCAGCGGGACGCCCTGCTCGACGAAGTCACCGAGAACGAACGCGGCACGGGAGGACGCCTGGCCGGGCGGGTACGGGGTGCCGAATGGTGTGGAGGCTGGAGCCTGGAGGCGGGGCGGCTTCTCGTGGTTTGGGCCGAGTGATGCCAATGGGCGCACAAAAAAGGGGAACCCGGATGGATTCCCCTTGACGGCACAAGGCCGGATGGGTTCGTTTCTTAGCGCTCGATGCCTTTGTGGCGACGCTCCGAGCTCACGGACAATTTCTTGCGGCCCTTGCGGCGACGCGCGCTCAAAACGTTGCGGCCACTCGCTGTAGCCATGCGCTTGCGGAAGCCGTGCTTGTTGCGGCGCTTCCGTACGGAAGGTTGAAAAGTCCTTTTCATCGTTGCTCTGGTTTCCCGGTAAGGGAGGGCAAAGGTAATAAAGCCTTTCTGTTCCTCCAAGCCCAAACTGAGAACATTCGTTCGACAAAGTTGTGACATTGCACGGGCACGTCCACCCTACTTTCGCAGAACAACCGTTTTCCCCTTTCCCAACTATGGCGCACGGCCGTCCCTCCTCCTCCTCCACAGCCTCGACTTCCGGGTCAGACGACGCCCCCAAGAAGCGGTTCTCGATGCGCGATTTGCGCGGGTTGGGGCGGATGCAGAAGTACCTCAAGCCGTACGTGGGGCATTTTGCGGTGGGGATGGTCATTATGAGCATTTCGGGGGTGCTGACGTTGGCCATCACCCGGCTTTGGGGCCAGCTTGGCGGAGTCGGCACCACAGGAGCAGTCGGCGAGTTGCCGTTTGTGGGCATCCCCCTGAACGACCTCGCCTCGATCGGCTGGACCCTCCTCGCAGTCCTCGCCATCCAAAGCTTGTTCTCGTTCATCCGCGTGATCCTTTTCGCGGACATGACAGAGAAAATGATGCTCTCGCTGCGTCAAGACGCGTTTGACGCGCTGGTCAGCATGCCGATGGCGTTTTACGATGCGCGACGCGTAGGCGACCTCAACAGCCGCATCAGCGCCGACATCGCGACCATCCAGGACATCTTCACGGTCACGCTGGCCGAGCTGTTCCGAGGTCTTATCCTCATTGTGGGCGGCATCGTGGCCCTCGCCTACTTCTCAGTGGAACTCACGCTTTGGATGTTGGGCACGTTGCCGGTGATGATTGTGGCGGCGGTGGTGTTTGGGCGTTTCATCCGCAAGCTGTCCAAACAAACCCAAGACGAAGTGGCCTCCTCCAACATCGTCGTCCAAGACGTGCTGACGGCCATTGTCAGCGTGAAGAGCTACGCCAACGAATGGCTCGAACGCCGCAAATACGGCACCCACGCCGCAGAAATCAAACGCCTTGCCATGCGCGGAGCGATGTGGCGCGGGACCTTCGCCAGTTTCATTATTCTCTTCATCTTCGGCGCCATCACCCTGATCATCTTCAAAGGGGCGGACCTGATGCAGCAGGGCGAGCTCGCCAGCGAACACTTCTTCACGTTCCTGCTGATGACCGGGCTTGTGGCCGGAAGCATTGGCGGGATGGCCGCCCAATTCAGCGCCCTGCAGCGTGGGCTCGGCGCCATTGAGTCGGTGATGGACATCGTCGACCAAGACCGCGAAGTCGAGGACCTCAACCAGGAGACGCCCGCCGTATCGTTGCGCCAGCCTCTCACCCTCTCGGACGTCCATTTCAACTACCCCCAGCGTCCAGACGTTCCCGTGTTGCGCGGCCTCAACCTGCGGGTCGACCCCGGGGAGCAGGTCGCCCTTGTCGGCACGAGCGGGGCGGGAAAAAGCACGGTGGCCTCCCTCCTTCTCCGGTTCCATGCGCCCGATTCCGGCGCGTTCACCGTTGGCGAGACGGCCGCGACGGACCTCGATTTGCGGGGCTACCGGCAGCGCGTGGCCTTCGTGCCGCAGGAAGTCATTTTGTTTGGCGGGGATTTGCGCAGCAACATCCGGTACGGCCGGCCCGACGCCACGGAAGAGGAAGTCATCGACGCGGCCAAGCGGGCCTTCGCCTGGAACTTCATCCAGGAATTCCCCGAAGGACTGGATACGCTCGTCGGCGAGCGCGGGGTGCAGCTGTCCGGAGGCCAGCGCCAGCGCATCGCCATCGCCCGGGCCATCCTCAAGGACCCCGACCTCCTCATCTTGGACGAAGCCACCAGCGCCTTGGACAGCACCTCGGAGCGCGAAGTGCAAGCCGCCCTCGACGCGCTTATGCAAGGACGAAGTTCCGTCGTCATCGCCCACCGCCTCAGCACCGTCAAAAACGCCAGCCGAATCTGCGTGATGGAGGACGGTCGCGTGGTCGAAGAAGGCAAGCATGAGGCCTTGATGACCCAAGGCGGACATTACGCGCGCCTCGTGGAGAACCAGGAATTGGCCGCGCAGGGCTGACGGGTCAGCGGTCGGGCGTATTTTCGCCCCCATGGCGAAGATCAAAAAAGCACTCATCACAGGCATCACGGGCCAGGACGGAGCTTACCTCACCGAGCTCCTGCTCAGCAAAGGCTACGAGGTTCATGGCATCAAACGCCGCGCTTCCCAGCTCAACACGGACCGCATCGACCACCTTTACCAGGACCCGCATGAAGACAACGTCCGCTTGAAACTCCATTACGGCGACCTTGTGGACAGCACCAACCTCATCCGCATCGTGCAGGAGGTTCAGCCCGATGAGATCTACAACCTCGCCGCCCAAAGCCACGTCCAAGTGAGCTTTGAAACGCCAGAGTACACCGCCAACGCCGACGCGCTCGGCACCCTTCGCCTACTCGAAGCCATTCGCATCCTTGGCATGGAGAAGACAGTCAAATTCTACCAGGCCAGCACCTCCGAGCTCTACGGCTTGGCGCAAGACGTGCCTCAGTCGGAGACCACGCCCTTCTACCCCCGCAGTCCCTACGGGGTGGCCAAGCTGTACGCCTACTGGATCGTCAAGAACTACCGTGAGTCGTACGGCATGCATGCCAGCAATGGCATCCTCTTCAACCACGAGAGCCCACGCCGTGGCGAGACTTTTGTGACCCGAAAAATCACGCGCGCCGTGGCCCGCATCAAGCTCGGCATGCAGGACTGCCTGTACCTCGGCAACCTCGACGCCCAACGCGATTGGGGCCACGCCAAAGACTACGTGGAGGGCATGTGGCGCATGCTCCAGCAAGACGCCCCTGACGACTATGTGCTCGCCACCGGCGTCACAACCACCATCCGGGATTTCGCCACCATGGCATTCAAGGAAGCCGACATCACCGTCGCCTGGCGCGGCGAAGGCGCCAACGAAGAGGGCTACTGTCCCGATACGGGCAACGTCCTCGTGAAAATCGACCCGCGCTACTTCCGCCCTGCCGAGGTCGATCTGCTGATCGGCGACGCCACCAAGGCCCAAGAGGTCCTCGGTTGGACAGCCACCACCACCCTCGAAGAGATGTGCCGCGAAATGGTACAGTCCGACCTCGCTCTATTCGAACGCGACGCCTACCTCCAGGCCGGTGGCCACGACGTCGTCTCCCCTGCTGATCTCTGAGTCTCCCCTGCCGACCTCTGACCAGAGAGGTCCGCGTTCCTCTTCGGAATTGTCACTTCACAAGGCATGGATTCAGGGGTTCGACTCCCCTCTGCTCCACGAAGTGACCAGTTAGCTCGAGAACTGCGAAGCAGTTCAGTCCCTCTGACGAGCGCTGGTTTCAAGCTCGCTTGGAAACAAGCGCTCGAGGAGGGGCAAGCGCGTCAGCGCTCGAGC
>Ga0255774_10001106_pt1 | contig 22677 bp, 26 predicted proteins | sample 101ome_17_FD_179972 | JGI IMG/M metagenome (GOLD analysis project Ga0255774, IMG submission 179972) | Coastal salt marsh microbial communities from the Groves Creek Marsh, Skidaway Island, Georgia - 101407AT metaG (version 2) | ecosystem: Environmental > Aquatic > Marine > Intertidal zone >...
TCATATGCTTTTTAATTTTTAGATTAAACAAAACCTTCACGAGGTCATTCGCGACTCTGAATTGAGATTGAGCGGATAAACAAATCCCCTTAGGAAATCCTGTTGAACCAGAAGTAAAGGTTACCTTTTGAGTATCTGAGAGTAATTCATGATGTTTTCTGTTTTTTTCAACAGGCAAAGACCCAATGTAATTTCTGTTTATGGACTCGATATTGTCCAAAAACCCATGTACTTTTAGTTGCTTTTTATTATTAGTAATTAAGGTTTCAATGCCAGACTCATTGATTAAATAGGCTACTTGCTCCTTATTAAAAAAACTAGGAATAGGAACCAGTGTGCGATGGGTCTGTATGCACATTAAATCTAGCGCGACCCAATCGACACTATTATCAATACTGATCCCAATGACCTTCACTTGCGATGGAATAAACTGTTGATATTTCCTGCTTAAGCGCTGAATTTGAGACAGGCTATACTCCTGCTGCTGGTCGACAACCTTGTAACGACTATCAATTTTCATCATTACTGGGGTATCCTGACGACATAAACGCATGGTTTTGTTTGGTAATAAGTTCCCCAATCTGTATTCTGATTCGACAACCTGCTTGGGTCCGCCTCAGTAATAAAAATCGGATTCAAGCCTGATTTTTTAAATGCGTTATACACCGGTTTGTTAATGGTAAATACCGCCCATTTGGCCCCTTTAGCGATCAATTTCGGAGAGATTTTAAAAATGATACGCCTTGTAGCACCGGCCATAATGGACGATAAGTTACCTAACTCAACTATTTCACTACGAGCAATTGGCTCTTGTACAACTTTTGCTACTGCCTGCTCTGCAGGACAATTCAAGTATTGTTCTACGAACCCCTTCTTTTTGGTTTTAAGAAAATTGATACCTAAACTGGCCATAAACTGAACACCATCCGAACATGCAAACAGATGGTCAAAAAAATGATCTACTTTAGCTTGATGTGCTTTAAAAAAGTTTGTATAGATAAAGGCCTCAAGATTTTTTCTTGCAGGATGTTTTTTGTCTATCCAAAGAACGGTACACCCTTTTATTTTTTCACTGTAATCATCAACGATGATATTTTCTTGCAACATGATTTACTCCTCATTAAAAATTAAAAATTAATTAATAAGAAGTAATTAGGGGGCTTGTGATAAAAATGAATAAAAGAAGAAAGGTTTTGTTACAACATCACTAACAAAATTAAATTTAATGTTGTTAGTTAATTTGTTTGGGTTATGTTCATGCTTCGCATTAAAAAAGTAAACGGCAACTTTAGATGACTCATGATCTAAGTTTTCATCAACGGATTCTGTTTGTGAACTAGTTTGTTGCGATGTTTGCGAATAGACATCGTTTTGCTCGTGCGCAATCGAAGCACTCTCCATAAATACAGAGAGTAGAAAAAGAACAACAAAATTCTTAAATAAAACTTTTAATTGTTTAAAAAGTTTACTCATGAAATTATGTAGAAAGCACTCATTAAATTCATTAGGGGTATTTTAGAATCAAAAATTGAAAAAAACAAGAATTATTTAAAAAAAAATAATTAAATCAATAACTTAAATGATAATAATTCTCATTATCATCGCTAGATCTCAGAAATAAAAACCAGACCAAAATAGTTCACCATAAACATCATGACAAGGAAAATGATGGTGAAATATTTGCCCTCTTTTCGTGATTCATTAGCAAAAAAAGTGATTTTTGGGATGTTTAGTAAAATAAAAAAATTGAAGGCAGCTAACATGGCTATCCAAAATTCTGCCATAAAACGATCCCTGAAAAAGAAAAGCACTACGGCAATCACCAATGCTGCATAAAATGATTTTCTCCATGTGGTTTGACTATTTTTAATTTCAGTAATAATTTTTTGCATTTCAACTACCTTTTAACCGTGATAAATTTTGTTCGTATTGATTCGTATATTTAACCTGATATTTGTCACAGAAGTTATCTTTATTATTTTGGCTCTTGTCGATTGATTCTAATATTTTGGCTGAATCATAATTTTTCTCTAATTCGAGCGACTGCTGTTGCCCCTTTGTTCGATCATTGATAGGTAACATGTGAACAGCCATTCCTTTGCACACTTGGGAATTAACGATCTCAATATCCGGACAATAGTTAGATTGAATGAATTCGCCATCAAGACAGTGTTTGATGAAGGCATTAAAGTCATCCATCATCATTTCGGCACAAACTGGGTAAGATAAAAGTATCAAAAGCAGCCGAAGGCTAATTTTCATTCGCTCTTTCTTGTTGAAGTTTTTCAAAAGCTTTTTGGAGTTCTTCTGGTGACATGGATTCATAATCAATTTCACCCTCTTCTACTTCTTTTTGGGGTGCTTCGCAAAAGTAATTACAGTAGATTGTTGAGATGATTTTGTAATTAATGGCTAACCAGATAATAACCATTAGCAAAATACTTACTCGAATTAACAATCTTTTCACACTCACCTCAGCTTCTTCAAAAAGTTTGACATCATATTATACAAAATCCTTAAATAGGTAAAACCTTTAAATAAAAAAATGTCACATACATGTAATCATTAAACTTCTGTGGCACAATACGGTCCATTAAAAAAATTATTAAAAAGAGTTCTATATGGCTTCAGACTTTAACTATCTCAAAGATCATTTTCCGAAAAATTTCAATCAAACTGTGATGGAGCATCAGGCGGTCAATAAGGTACTGACCTTTTGCAATAAAGATACGCAGTTTCTTTTGTTTACCGGCATGTTCCACGAAGTCAATGGTGGGAAAGGTATTACCGATGATCTGGAAGTTTATTTTGTTAACTATTTAGCAGATCAACTCAAGCTAACTGCATTTGGTCGCGCTGCTGCCTATGTTCTAGAAGACCAAACCAAATTTATTGGGTATGACATCAAGAGTACGGATAATGAAATATGGTCTCAACAAAATATATTTGAAGCCAACGAAGAGGGTCGAGTTACTAAGGTCATTGATAAATTTAGCAATACCAGTGATACCAACCCCATCTGCCCATTAGTCAGTCGCTACTTTGAAAAAATCGATTTTCCGGAAGACACGCTTGAATTCTTAAAAAATCTTCATGCTCAAGTGACGCCAAGCCTGATTGAAATTAAACGCGCCTAAATGACTTTATAAATTCTAACTGAGTTGGCAGATTTGACTGCCTTCTCCAAAGAATTTTTGACACATCACTGGATTTAGAAATACTAAAGCTACGTAGATTATGACAAAGGCTATTAGCCCGTATTTAAGATTTTTTTTCATGCTCTTTATGTTATCCATATAAATATCAAAATCAAGCCGTAAATTTCAACTCAACAGTGTAGAATCACATCTCCTAAAATAATCATCAAAAATCCCTATGCAATATACAGTGAATGAAATCAAAACTAACCTCTTAAGTGGACTCACAGTTGCACTGGCCATGGTGCCTGAAGCCATCGCATTTGCCCTCATCGCGCATGTGTCACCTTTGACCGGACTTTATGCAGCTATTATCGTGTGTCTAATTACCTCAGTTTTTGGTGGACGTCCGGGAATGATTTCTGGAGCCACAGGAGCGTTGGCTGTAGTGATGGTAGGTTTAGTAGTCAATCATGGAGTCGAGTACCTATTTGCTACTGTTATTTTAATGGGTCTTTTTCAGCTGGTCTTTGCTTTATTTCGTTTAGGTAAATTTATTCGTATGGTCCCCTATCCAGTGATGTTGGGCTTTGTAAATGGATTAGCAATTGTGATTTTTCTTGCTCAATTTAATCATTTTAAGATAACGGACCAGTCTGGAATCAGTCAATGGATGAGTGGCGTTGCTCTTTATACGATGGTGGGATTAACATTATTAACAGCGTTATTAATCTATGTTATTCCAAAAGTGACAAAAATTATTCCAGCACCTCTGGGAGCAATCGGTATTGTTTCATTTATCACTATATTTTTTAATCTTGACACCAAAACTGTGGCCGATCTTGGAGCCATTGGCGGCAATCTTCCGATCTTTCAGATCCCGGTCTTAGATTATAATTTTGAGACTTTTCGAATTATTACTCCTTACGCCCTACTTTTGGCTGCGATTGGTTTAATTGAAACCCTACTCACATTAAATCTGATTGATGATATGACAGAAACGCGTGGCAGACCGAATCGAGAGTCTATGGCTCAAGGTGCAGCGAATATCCTCACCGGCTTTTTTGGCGGCATGGGTGGTTGCGCCATGATTGGTCAAAGCATGATCAACATCAACAATGGTGCCCTAAAAAGATTATCTGGTATCGCAACGGCTGTTTTTTTAGCTTCTTTTATTCTTTTTTTATCTGACTGGATTGAAATGATTCCTCTAGCTGCTTTAATTGGAGTAATGTTTGTCGTGGCTGAAAAAACATTTGAATGGGGAAGTTTAAGGCTGTTTGGCAAGGTGCCTAAAGAGGATATTATTGTCGGTCTTCTGGTTGGTGGTATCACCATTATTGCTGACTTGGCAATTGCGGTAATTGTAGGTGTGATTGTCTCAGCTCTATTTTTTGCTTGGGATCATGCAAAAAAAATTAATGTAAAAGAAAAAACAAATAAAAAAGGATGGAAGGTTTATGAATTAAGTGGCACACTTTTCTTTGCCTCTGTTCAAAATTTTCAAGACCTATTTGACCATAAGAATGACCCGAAAGATGTGATCATAGATTTTAATAACTCAAAGGTGGCTGATCACTCCGCAATTATGGCAATCGATAACATTGCAAACAAGTATAAGAAAGTCGGTAAAAAACTTCACTTAGTGCATTTGAGTCCCGAATGTTTGGAAATTTTAGATACCGCTAAAGACATGGTAGAAGTGAACCTGCTGGAAGATCCAAAATATCATATTGCCGATGATAAATTAGCTTAAATTAAAACGTTTAAACTGAATAAAATATTGGCACAACATAATAGTTTATAGTAGAATACCGACTTCTAAATGATGTCCCCATCGTCTAGAGGCCTAGGACACTGCCCTTTCACGGCGGCAACAGGGGTTCGAATCCCCTTGGGGACGCCAATATCTTAAGTTTTCCCCTTGCGTTTTTGCCCATTATTAATGGTACTATTTACCGGTATTCTTTATAGTTTAAAAGACAGAATTTGAAAAAAGAAACTGCCAGGAAAAATTATCAAAAAAAACGTCAAGAACTATCTTCTTTGAGATTTGAAGAAGATTCGTCTCGAATTATCCACAACCTAATTGAGTTAATTAAAAAAATTCAGCCAACCTGCATTCATTGTTTCTTAACCATTAATCAAAAAAGTGAAATTAACACAAAGCCCATCATAGAATATTGCTGGGAAAATCATATCGATGTTATTGTTCCCGTCACTGACTTCACAAACAATACGTTAAAAAATGCCAAATTTGAACCGAGCACCAAAACAGCGCTCACAAAAAACAATATTCCAGAGCCGATTAATCCCATATGGGCTGATGATAGCGATATTGAGTTAGTGATCACACCGCTTTTGGCTTTTGATGCAACGGGACATCGAGTTGGTTTTGGCAGAGGATTCTATGACCGTCTTTTTTCATCTTTAAATAATGAGGTAAAGAGAGTTGGGGTGAGTTTTTTTGAGCCTTGTGAAACTCTAGAGGATGTCGATAATTATGATGTTCCACTGACCTATTGTGTAACGCCACATACGACACATTGCTTTAACTAAATAATCAATCTTTAAGATTACAGGGAGCAAAAATACTCCCTGTATTATTTTATTATTTCTTAGCGGGTGGATACGTCTCAGCTTCGGATGGAAATGCTCCGGAATGAACATCCGCCGCAAACTGATTAACTGCATTGGTAATAAGCTCCGCACCATTCAGATAGGTTCTCACAAATCTTGGTTTAAAGTCGGTACAAAAACCCAACATATCAGGAAGCACCAGTGCTTGACCGTCTACGTCCAGGCCAGCGCCAACACCCACCACAGGAATTGCCACAGCATCTCGAACAGCCGCTCCAACATGTCGTGGCACAGCTTCCAGAACAATCGCAATGCATCCAAGTTCTTCAAGTGTTTTTGCTTCTTCGATAATTTTTAGTTCACTTTCTTTTGTCTTGCCTTGAGGTTTAAATCCACCAATCGCGTTATGATGCGTAGGGGTGAGGCCAATATGACCTATCGTAGGTATGCCTGATTCAGACAAATGAGCGTAGAGCTCTTCGTTGCCATCCACACCCTCAATCTTAAGAGCATTAGCACCTGCCTTCATTAAGATTTCGACATTATCTAAGGCGTCATATAAACCCTTTCTGGTGCTCATAAATGGCATGGCGGCAATCAGAAATTTATCTTTAGCACCCTTCTTTACCGCTCGGGTATGCATGGCGATAGTCTCGACATCACAGTTAATGGTATTTTCATTACCATGAATCACCATAGATAAATCGTCACCAATCAGAATGCCGTTAATGTCTGTGTCATTGAGAATTTTTGCGCTCCAATACTCATATGACGTCACAACAACAATTTTCTGACCATCTGCTTTTAATTTTTTAAATGATTCCAAAACGCTCATATTGCAGTCCTTTCTAAAATCCAATATTAATATTATCTGAATATTTAACTAGATGGTAGATAACCATATAAAATTAATGGTTTTTTGCCATAAGCAGGTTGGCAAAAAAGAGTAACGGTATCCACCTACTGTTACATCTTTCTGAGGCCCTAAATCTCTCTTGGACCTCTTTAAATTAAGAAAATAATTAATCTTTTTTTACACAATCGCACACAAAAAAATTATTTTCATTATGATGAATATGTCTAATAATTTATCAAAAATATTCATATGTCATTTGCTTTAAAACTTGCTGAAAAAAATTTAGTGCCGGACTGGTTAATAAGAATTGGAATTAGAAGCCTATTAAAAGATCGCTTAACCGAAATTTGTTCTGATAGCCCAGAAAATCTCCAAAAACGCAAAATAAAATTTGTAAATGCGATGAATCGCTCCCCTATTGCGGTAGACACTAATTTAGCAAATGACCAACATTACGAGGTACCAGCAGATTTTTATCATTATTCACTGGGTATGAATAAAAAATACAGCTCATGTTATTGGAACAACTCAACAAAAACTTTAAACGACGCTGAACAATTAGCTCTGAAAAAGACTTGTGAGCATGCGGAGATAAAAAATGGTCACCGTATTCTTGAGTTAGGATGTGGATGGGGTTCATTAACCTTATGGATGGCTAAAAAATATCCTAAATCTAAAATTACAGCCGTTTCCAACTCCCACTCACAACGCAAATATATTGAGAACCAGGCCAAACAGAGAAAGCTGACTAATGTAAAAATTATTACCTGCAACATGACAGAGTTCGATACAAAATTAAAGTTTGACCGCATTGTATCCGTTGAGATGTTTGAGCACATGAGAAACTTTGCTGCGTTATATGAAAAAATTTCAAACTGGCTAAAAAAAGACGGCAAATTCTTTAAGCATATCTTTGTGCATAAAAGTGCACCTTATTTGTTCCAGGTGAAAGACAGCAATGACTGGATGAGCCAATATTTTTTTTCAGGGGGTATGATGCCGTCAATTGATCTACCCCTTTACTTTCAAAGCTTTCTTAAGATAGAACAACAATGGCTTTGGGACGGAACACATTACGCCAAAACAGCTCGAGAGTGGCTGAATAATACAGATAAAAATAAAACAGAAATCATAAATATCTTCAAAGACTGTTATGGGTCTAATCAAGCAGAACTTTGGCTGCAAAGATGGAGGATATTTTTTATGGCCTGTGAGGAACTTTGGAATTACGACCAAGGTCAAGAATGGATGGTTGCTCATTACCTTTTTTCTAAATGAAACATAAACTGATTAACTTTGTTCTGTTTCAGAGTATCTGGTTTATCTTTATTCTCTCCGCTGCTCACGACTCGTTATATGGCGCACTGGTGGGTTTTTGTTTATTAACACTCCAATATCTCCACGGTAAAAAATTATTTGCTGACTGCGTCCTGATTGTTTTAGCGATCGTTATTGGATTCATTCATGATGGACTTCTAAAATACTTTAATTTTATTATTTATCATATTGTTTTTATTGATTTTTATTCACCTATTTGGATCATTGGTTTATGGATATCTTTTGCTTTAACCATTAACCATTCGCTTGCCTGGTTGCAAAATAAACCTGCACTTCAAATTTTTTTTGGTCTGATCGGTGGACCTCTGGCTTATCTGGCTGGCGAAAAACTTGGAGCAATTACTCTGAGTCATGAATACACCCTATATATTTTAGCTTTGAACTGGGCTGTAGTAACGCCAGTTTTGTTTAAATTTTATGCAAAAGGCAAATAAATGAATGTTTATTTAGACGCATTACTTTTTTCTTTGTTGTTTGGTTTGGCTGGATGGATTTATTCCTTCGTAAAAACTAATGTAAACATTGTTGACTCCATGTGGAGCCTATTCTTCATCATCAACATTGCCTGTTTTGCCCAAACTAATAGTATTTCTGATAACCAGTGGATGATCTATGCCTTGCTTGTTATCTGGGCGGTGCGATTGTCCGCTTATTTATGTATCAGAAATGCAAATAAGCCTGAAGATTCGCGTTATCAAGATATACGCCGTAATTACTCACCTCATTTTCCCTTGAAAAGCTTATTTATTATCTTTGTCTTCCAGGCTGTTTTAGCGCTAATCATTTCTTATCCACTGTATTACATATTCAATCCCATTAATGATCAAGGGTGGAGTTTTCTGATGCCGCTGAGCTACCTCATGATAGCTATTGGCATAATTTATGAGACCATAGCTGATTACCAACTGTATAAATTCAAAAAAATTAGTTCGTCAGGCGAGGTGTGTAATTCCGGCTTATGGAGATACTCGAGACATCCTAATTATTTTGGTGAGTTGTTGATCACATGGGGTATTTTTGTTAATGCGATTCAATTTGGACATATTTTTATCATTATTTCTCCTCTTTTAATGACCTACTTCCTCTTTAAGTTTTCTGGAGCAGGTTTGATGGAAGAAACCATTATTAATCGTAAACCAAAATATAAAAAATACATACAATCCACTAATTCAATCCTGCCATGGTTACCCAAAGAGTCATAAGTTTTTTTTCTATGATGCTATTGTGCTGTAGCGTCTATGCTGAACAAATAAATTTTCAAGTCCAATTGAATGACAAAGATATTGGTTTTCATGAATTTAATGTACAAAACGATACGATTAGTAATAAAGCTCAATTCGACGTGAAGTTATGGTTTATTCCGGCCTATAAATACCGTCACACAGCTACAGAAGTATATAAAGATAATTGCCTAGTTCAATTAGAAAGCGAAACTCAAGATGGCGCAGATTTTTTTGAATTATCAAGCCTTGCGGACTCTGCATTTTTCAAAATTAAGGTAAATGATAAAGATTACAATCACCCTGCATGTTCACAAACCTTCCGGTATTGGGATATTCAATTTACAGAACAGAGTCTTGCTATTAATCCTCAAGATGGTGAAATTTTTAAATTATCATTCTCAAAAGATGTAGACGAAGAAGTGAAGACCAAAACAAATACGTTTTTAGCCAATAAATACACTCTTCGAGCCATTAATGATCAGGATGAAAAATTTCACATCGAACTTTGGTACGAACAAAATTCAAAAAAATGGATCAAACTGATGTCGTATTTAAAAGATGATAACGTCATCACCTACATACTAAATGACTAAATCAACAATGAATCCAGAAGATCTATCAAGACTTATCGAAATGGCCTGGGAAGATAGAACCCCATTTGATGCTATTTTCAAACAATACGGCTTAACTGAAAATGAAGTCATGCGTCTCATGCAAAAAAATCTCAAACGATCTTCTTACGTTCTATGGAGAAAAAGGGTTAAAGAGATTGGTTTAAAGCACCAAAAAAAACGTGGATTTTTGACTTCTAACGCATATGCGAGCAATCAATACAAGCCAAAGTAACAAAACTTATTGAGAAATAATTCTCCATTGTTTGGGGCCGCTCGTGTGAATTGAATTCCCTTCTTGATCGACAGCCACAGTAACAGGCATATCTTTGACTTCAAATTCATAAATAGCCTCCATACCAAGTTCTTCAAAAGCTATTTTTTTCGCTTTTTTAATTGCTTTAGAAACTAGGAATGCTGCGCCACCAACCGCAATCATATAAATCGCTTTATTTTTCTTAATCATCTCAATCGTCTGTTGACCTCTTTCGGCTTTGCCAATCATACCGATCACCTCTTGATTAAGAATAGATTCTGTAAATTTATCCATCCTGGTTGCCGTTGTGGGACCTGCTGGGCCAACTGCCTCATCTTGAATGGGATCAACTGGCCCAACGTAATAGATCACTCTATTTTTTAAATCCACTGGAAGCTGTTCACCAGCTGCAATCATAGACTCAATCCGTTTATGCGCAGCATCCCTAGCAGTAAGAATTTTTCCATTAAGCAGCAAAGTATCGCCTGCTTTAAATTGACTCATCCGCTCTTTTGTTAATAAATCAAGATCAACTTTAATTGCATTCTCATTTGGTTGCCATTCTTCTTTTGGATAAAAATCTAACTTAGGTGGAACAAACTCAGCAGGACCATTTCCATCGAGTTTAAAGTGAATGTGCCTTGTGGCCGCACAATTTGGAATAATAGCAACCGGAAGCGATGCCGCATGCGTTGGAAAGTCATTAATTTTTACATCCAAAACAGTGGTAAGACCACCTAGGCCTTGAGCCCCAATTCCAAGCTGATTAATTTTTTCATACAATTCGAGTCGTAATTCATCCACCCTTGATTTAGCGCCTTTATCTATTAGCTCTTGGATATTAATGGATTCCATTAAAGATTCTTTCGCCATAATCACAGCTTTTTCCGCAGTTCCACCGACACCTATTCCTAAAACACCTGGTGGACACCAGCCGGCGCCTAAAGTGGGAATGAGATCAAGAATGTACCCCACCAGATCATCAGATGGATTCATCATTTTTAAATGCGCTTTATTCTCTGACCCACCACCCTTGGCTGCAATCTTAAAGTCTATCGAGCGACCTTTAACTAGTCGAGTATGAATCACCGCGGGTGTATTATTCTTCGTATTTTTTCTTAACCCTAATGGATCCTCAACAATTGATGCCCTGAGGGGGTTTTCAGGATTTAAATAAGCCTCGGCAACACCCTGATTGATTAAATCATCGATTGTCTGGTCACCCTCAAATTCCACATCCATGCCGACCTCAACAAAAATAGTCACAATACCAGTGTCTTGACACAGAGGCCTCTTGCCTAAAGCAGATAATTTTGAACTCGTTAATATTTGTAACATGGCATCTTTAGCTGGTTTTGATTCTTCCTTCTGATATGCCGCAGTCATCGCTTGAATGAAATCTTCGGAGTGATAATAGGATATGTACTGCAGCGCGTCACTGACGCTAGAAATAATATCTTGGTTTTTAATCATAGTTTAGCGAACCGTTGATTGAGAGACTGCAATAGATTTATCAATATTTTTTCTTAATATTTTACCATTTTTAGTTTTAGGAAATTCATGGGCAATGTAAATCGTTTTTGGAGCCTTGTAAGCGGCTAAATGATTTTGTCCAAACTTAAGAAGCTCATTAGGGTCGGGCTGTTTGCCTTCATGTGGCAGAATATAAGTCACCACTAGTAATTTATCTTTTTCAATTTCTTCCCCAATCGCTGCACAATCCGCCACATCAGGATGAGATTTAAATACACGCTCAATTTCATATGGAGACACACGATAACCGAAGCTTTTAATGATGTCGTCTTTTCGTCCTAAAAACCAAATATAGCCATCCTCATCATATTTCGCATAATCGCCTGTAAAGAACCAACCGCTATGTAAATGTTTATCCGTTTCTTCGGGTAAATTCCAATACCTTAAAAATAAACCTGGGTCATTATCAGGAACACATATCATCCCCTCCTCCCCTGTTTTAACCTCTTCTAGGGTGTCAGGATTTATTAATTTAATATCATGTCCCGGCTGAGGAAAGCCTGCTGAACCTGGACGGATGGGGTTATATTTATTCTCAGAAAGATAATATGAAAATTCTGACATGCCTACCGCTTCAAATATATCTTGGTTAAATCTTTCTCTCCATTGATTTAGCACCTCATCAGATAAATGCTCACCGGCGCTCATACAATACCTTAATGACGGAACATCCTCAGCCTTAAATTCGGTCTTTTGTAAGATCTGTCGATAAATTGTTGGGACTCCAATAAAAATTGTGGCGCTGTGTTTTTGGATCAATTTCATCCATGTGTCTGCATGATTCTTTCCTTCATACACCACGATGGTTTTTCCTAGATGAAGTGGATCCATCAATCCAGATCCCAAAACATATGTCCAATTAAATTTTCCTGAGTGAACAATACGATCATCTTTACCCTCAAAGTCGAACCAATATTGTGATGCAGGCTTTCTCCCAATAATAGCTCGATGGGCATGTAAAACTCCCTTTGGATAGCCTGTAGTCCCCGAGGTATAGACTAGGTATGCCGGATCATTCGCCTTGGTATTTACAGAAAAATCAATTTTTTTTATCTTATCGATTTCTTGTTGCATATCAAAAATATGAAATTTATCTGACTCTTCTACATCCCCAACCCCTGTCAAGAAAATATATTTCAGTTGTGGAGGAAGATTGTGCTCCTGTAACGATTTCCACATGGATTTATCCGTGACTAAAGCCGTGGCTTGAGAATCATTAGCCAGGTAAACGACCTCTTCCGCTGTTAATAAAGTTGACGTCGGTACGGAGACATAACCAGCCTTCATGGCGCCTAAAAAAGAGATGGGATAGTCAAGAGAATTAGGTAGACGTATAAGGACTCTATCTTCACTTTGTAAGCCTAAATTGATCAGACATTGAGCAAACTGATCCGTCTTTATGGCCAATTCTTTGAAGCTAATTTGGTCAGTGCCAAGCTCGTCATTCTCAACAATCATGGCCAACTTATTTTCAAATTCCGTTCCAAGATGGATAGACGAACATAGCTGACCAATATTTATTTCTTTAGGAACATTCCATTCCCACTCAAACTTTTGAATCATTATAGTATTGCTCCATAAGGCCAGTTTTCACGAATTACTTGAGCTGGTAATTTATTCAAAACACTAATCGCAAAATCTGTATCTTCTTGATTTAAAGCTCTGAGTGCATGCGCTCTTAAGAGTGTCTGCAATGCTTTACCAAACATCGGAGGATCAAGCATTTCCCCCTCAAATTTAATTGCGCCACCAAGCAATGCATCCGCTTCAATCGCAGCTTTTAATACTCTTATTCTCAGATTAATTTCTGTTGGGGATGGAGTGTATGCTACTTTACATAGATGAATGTGTCCTGGATGAATCACCTGTTTTCCTGTTAAACCTTTTTCTGCTTCAGTCACTGCATGACGATAAACGATTCGTGACTCATCATCCCCGTGCAAATCTAACCAGCGGCGAACATCATGTGGCTCAATAAATTTTTCTGGCATGATATGTTCACCAATTAAAGTTTCGACTCCACCAATAACACCTTTCCCGGCGATTCGAGCTTCAAACATAATTTGATTTAAAAAATAAGTCAGCTCCTCAATCCAATTGGTAGGCGTAATATTGATGCCCATGGCTTTGGAGAAATCATGAATACCAAACACCACATGTTTTACCGTGTTATAGGACATTAAGTCAGGAACAATTTTTAATGATCTTGGATGTTCAATAATTGGCTGAATCGTGATTTTTGGATTCAGGTCTAAGAGAATACTTGATAAATCTCTCACCTCAGCAGAGCCATAGGCTTCACCTGCTTTAGCCAGCATGACCACATCAACATAATCAGACACCACTTTTAATAAAGTAATATCTTTTTCAAACTCCGTTGTTCTGAATGGATTGATTCGGATAGCAATTTGCACATCCGGTCTGGATTTTCTTAAACCACCTAGTTCTAATTTTAATAGCTCTCGACTTAATTCTTTTTTACTACATCCATCTTCCAAGTCAAAAATTAGAGTGTGAGCAATAGTTTGGTGAGCATGTTTCTTAAACCTAGCTGACGCAGCCTCTAAATCCTCGTATGTGCTATTAGAGGGTGAATATTTCACAGGAGGATAATACAGCTGGATTCCAGGCCAAAACCCACCAAATAAATCTGACTCTATTTTTGAGATATTTTTTTCATTAATCATCACTCACCTCTTCTTTGATCAACTCTCTTAAATTTCGTGTAGATAAAATATTCCAAAGATCATTGTCTTGTTTTTTTAATATTTTTAATAAAGCGTTCTTCTCAATTAACGACAAAGACTCATATTCGTTTTTATAAAAATCTCCCAACACAAGATCAAGCTCTAGCAAGCCTCTTCTGCTTTTATATCGAATAACATGATCAATGTTCATGAAGACTCCTTTTTAAGTGAAAATATTTTCTTCACAGATGATTTTTTTCTTTTAAACTGCAATTCCTTAATACCGGATATTGCTTTTGCGGGACTTAAACCTTTAGGGCAAACATCAGCGCAATTCATAATGTTATGGCAACGAAACAAACGGTCTTCATGGTCTAAAAATTCTAAACGCTCCTCGCTACCTTGATCTCGAGAATCTGCTAAGAATCGATAGGATTGCAGCAATGCAGCAGGTCCCATAAATTTATCTGGTCCCCACCAGAAAGATGGGCAGGAGGTGGTACACGCACCACACAAAATACATTCGTATAAGCCATCTAGCTTTTTACGATCTTCAGGAGATTGAAGTCTTTCAGTTTTGGGGGCCTCTTCATTATTAATGAAATATGGCTTCACATCATGATAGTTTTTGAAAAATTGATCCATATCCACAATTAAATCTTTGATCACAGGAAGTCCTGGCATTGGGCGAATCACAACTGGCTCTTTCAAATCCTTTAATTTGGTAACGCAAGCTAAACCATTCTTTCCATTTATATTCATCCCATCAGATCCGCAAACACCTTCTCGACACGATTTTCTTAATGCCAAGGTTTCATCTTGTTGTTTTATCTTCATCAAAGCATCTAATAGCATCTGATCACCATCATCTAAATCAACCTCATATTTTTTCATGTAAGGTTTTTTATCAACTTCAGGGTCAAATCGATATACTGAAAACTTCATAATTAATACACCCTTTTTTTAAGTGGAAAAGTTTCCACTGTTAATGGTTTTAAATTTACCGGACGATAACCAATGGTATTGGTTTGTGAGTAGTACAAGGTATGTTTTAACCATTGCTCATCATTTCTATCTTCAAAATCAGACCGGCAGTGAGCACCTCGACTTTCCTCACGCGCATGAGCAGATTCGATCGTGGCTTTAGCGACCTCAATTAAATTTTTTAATTCCAGAGCATCAATTCTTGCTGTATTAAAGACATTGCTGGTATCTGAAATCTTTAACCTTTCAGAACGCTCCGCAATATCGTGAATTTTTTTCACCCCTTCTTTTAATAATTCAGGAAATCTAAATACTCCACAATGCTGTTGCATAGTGGTGCGTAAATCATTTCCTAGTTGGACAATATTTTCAGAACCTTTGCTTTGTGTATTCAAGGATGCCACTCTTTGTTGAGTAAATTCAACAGCTTCTTTAGGTATATCTGGATATTTTGCTTTTTGATCAATGGAATCAATCACATGCAGCCCTGCAGCTCTGCCAAAAACAATTAGATCAAGCAGTGAATTAGAGCCTAATCGATTAGCTCCATGAACAGAAACGCAGGCACATTCACCGACAGCATAAAAATTTTCAACTCGATCGCCAGAATCATTTTTTCTGACCTGGCCATGTAAGTTTGTTGGAATACCACCCATCATATAATGGACAGTCGGCACAACAGGAATGGGGTCTTTGATTGGGTCGGCATTAGCAAATTTAATTGCAATCTCACGTATGCCGGGCAATTTCTCATTAATTTTATCTTCTCCGAGGTGAGCTAGTTGCAAATAAACAGCATTTTTATTTTTTCCAACGCCCTTGCCATTTTTTATCTCTGTGGCAATTGCTCTAGATACAACATCACGGCTCGCAAGGTCTTTAGCATTTGGCGCGTATCGTTGCATAAAACGCTCGCCATCCGAATTTTCAAGATACCCGCCCTCACCTCGACAACCCTCTGTCACTAAAACTCCAGCTCCCGCAATCCCTGTCGGATGGAACTGCCAGAATTCCATATCCTCCAGAGGAATGTTTGCTCGAGCTGCCATGCCTAATCCGTCCCCTGTATTAATATAAGCATTGGTACTTGCCTCAAATATTCTGCCCGCACCGCCAGTGGCAAAGATTGTTTTTTTGGCCTGAAAGATGGCTAGCTCACCCGTGGCCATCTCATACGCAATGACCCCTAGTACCTCATCATCCTTTGTCTTAATCAGGTCTAGCGTGCTCCATTCAATGAAAAACTGAGTGTTATTCTTTACATTTCTTTGATACAACGTATGCAGCATCGCATGACCGGTGCGATCAGCAACGGCACAGGTGCGTGACATGGCAGACTCACCAAAATTTTTAGTCATTCCACCGAATGGACGTTGATAGATTTTGCCATCTGAGTTTCGATCAAATGGCATTCCATAGTGTTCTAACTCATAGATTGCATCAGCCGCATTCTTACACATATATTCAATCGCATCCTGATCACCCAAGTAATCTGATCCTTTAATCGTGTCATACATATGCCAGATCCATTTATCTTCCGTCACATTCCCAAGTGCTGCAGCTACTCCTCCCTGAGCTGCAACAGTATGAGAACGTGTCGGAAAAACTTTTGACAAGACAGCAACATTTAATCCTGCATCTGAGAGCTGTAGAGCGCTTCTTAAACCAGCTCCACCAGCACCCACAACTAAGACATCAAATTTAAAATGCTGCATCTATTAAATATCCAAAAGAAATAAAACTAAAAAAATAATCTGTAAAACCATGCTAAAAAGTAAAATTAAATATATGGCCTGATTCATCCATTTATTTTTAATGTAATCATCAATCACATGCTGAACCCCTATCCAGCCATGGAAAAAAGTAATTAAAAATAAAATAGTAATAATTGAGCGGTGAATGACGGATTCAAAAAAATCCACCCAGGCTTGATAATCCAAATGATCAATTTGGACCCAATTAAAAATAAGATAGCCAATAAAAAAATATAAACAAAATGCCGAGAATCTTTGGTAAAGCCACTGTGTCATTCCGCCAAACAAGTTGAAAAAAGGATTTTTTACCATAACCAAATCCCTGCAATAAATGTCAGAAGGAAACTCACCACCAAAACAATCTTACTGGTCATCCGCGCAATAATCAGATCAACACCAAAATGCAAATCAAGCAGGAGGTGTCTTGTGCCAGCGATCAAATGGTGAATAATGCCCCATAACATAAGGCACTTGATTAACTTAAATAACGTCGTATCAAATAACAAAAGAACCCAGTTAAAGATATTTTCATTTTTTAATGACCAGTAGAGCGATATTGTCAACAATGGCATCAACACAAACAAAACAACACCGCTCACCCGGTGCAAAATCGAAACCATAGCAGGCACAGGAAATCGAATGGTAAATAGATTTAAATTTTTTGGATTTCTATTTTCCATGAAATTCCTTTAAAGCCGCCAGGCGTACACTTTCTGCTACATACTCCTTTAATCTTGGATCAAATGGTTTAGGAATAATGTAGTCAGGCCCAAATTTTAATTCCTTCGCTTGATAGGCATCCAGCACTGACTGCGGAACCTCCTCTTTCGTTAATTTAGCCAATCCCTCAGATGCGGCTAACATCATATTCATTGAGATTTGAGGCGCTCTTGCATCCAAAGCCCCTCTAAATAAAAAAGGAAAACCTAGTACATTATTTACTTGATTTGCATAATCTGATCTACCCGTGGCCATGATGACATCGGCTCTTACAGATCTAGCTTCATCTGGTGTGATTTCAGGATCAGGATTGGCTAGAGCAAAAACGATCGGATCTCTTTTCATTTTTAATAAGTATTCTTTTGGAAATAAATTGGCACCAGATAAGCCGATAAACACATCCGCATCTTCAATAATTTCTTCCAATGTAGTTGCTTTGGTGTCACTTAAAAATTCTTGGTTATAGATATTGGCATCATCTCTTGATTTATTTAATACCCCTTTTCGATCAACGAGATGGATGTCATTTACCCCCAAATATCTGATTAAACGCGCACAAGATAACCCAGCAGCCCCAGCACCAAGAAATACCACCTTAATATCAGTAATTTTTTTATTAACAATTTCTAATGCATTCTGTAATCCTGCAGCCACGATCACTGCTGTACCATGTTGGTCATCATGAAACACAGGAATGTTAAGACGCTTTTTTAATTCATCTTCAATATAGAAACATTCTGGAGCCTTGATGTCTTCAAGATTAATACCACCAAAGGTAGGTGATATCGCAGCAACAGTTTCTATAAACTGATCAGGATCAGATAAATCGATCTCAATATCGTATACATCTATATCGGCAAATTTTTTAAAGAGGATACCCTTGCCTTCCATGACAGGCTTACTGGCTAGTGCGCCCGTATCTCCAAGACCTAAAACAGCAGTTCCATTGGAAATAACTGCAACCAAATTTCCTTTGTTGGTATATCGATAGGCATTGTCTTTATCGTCTTGAATGGCTCTGACTGGCTCTGCCACTCCTGGTGAATAAGCGAGAGATAAGTCATAGGCTGTGTCACACTGCTTCATCGAAGCAATCTCAATTTTTCCAGGCCTTGGATGCTCGTGATAATTTAGCGCTTCATCTTTTAAAGACATATTATTCAAGCTCCGTCTGATAATGATAATTTTCAGTGAGGCATAATCCCAACCTCCACTCAACAGGCTTCTCACCATAGGTGTATGAGAGTCTCTCAATGCTTAATAATGGTGTTTTTTTTGAGATACTTAATAATTTGGAAACTTCATCTCCTGCGGCTACCGCCTTAATTTTTTCATTGGCCTTAAGCATTTGAACCCCGTAGCGAGATTCATAAAGTCGATATAGGGACCCTTTTTTTTGATTGATCATCTCCTCGTTTAATCCCTTAAAAGCAGATGATGAAATATAAATTTCATCAAGGATAAGGGGTTTTTTGTCAAACGTAAGCAATCTCTTAATCTGAAATACAGGTGAGCCTGGGATAAGGTTTAATTGTTTAGCCACATAGCTTGAAGATCGTATTTTCTTAAATGAAAATAATTCACTTTCCAGTTTTTCTTTATGGCCTTTGGTTGAAGTTAGTCTTAAAAATCGTAATTGAATCTGCTCTTCATCATGAGTGGTTACATAGGTCCCTTTTCCTTGACGACGAACTAATATTTTCTCATTTGAGAGCGCATCAATGGCTTTTCGAACGGTTCCTTGGCTGACCTTAAAATCATTCGCCAATACAATCTCACTTGGAATCATGTCCCCTGCTCTCCACTTACCAGAAACTAACTCTTCCGTGATTCTTTGTTTAACCTGTACATATAAAGGTATGTTCATACTCAATAAATTAAAATTTAACTTATGTATATCTTATATAAGACTAAACAAAAAAGCAACAAGAAATTAAAAAAAAAAATATTTTACTAAGTTATTGAATTTATTAATATATTTAAAAAATAAAAATAAAAATATAGATAAAACATATATAAGACTAAAAATAATATTGACATATTTTTTTTATTATTTAGAATGTAGTACTAATTAATAAATTTATTCACATTAATGCGATGAATACAAATACTTACAAACCCAGACGTTCGATGTTGTATGTACCTGGATGCAATAAAAGGTATCTAGAAAAAGCAAAAGAATTAAGAGCAGATACAATTATTTTGGATCTCGGCGACCCTATCTTGCTGGATGCTAAAATCCAATCAAGAGATAACGTGATTGAGATGCTTCAAGAAAGGGGTTATGGCAAAAGGGAGGTTGTCGTTCGTGTTAATGATTTTGACTCACCCTGGGGTTTGGATGACATTAAAGCAGTTGCCCCCCTTCAACCTGATGCAATATTGTTTCCAAATATTGAATCAAAAGAAGATATCCTTAATTGTATTGCCGAGTTAGATCGATGTGGAGGTCAAGATATCTCAGTCATGGTAATGATTGAAAGTCCTTTGGCTGTTTTAAATGCAAAAGAAATTGCAAGTGCATCAGATCGGATTATTTGTATGGTCTTAGCAACATCAGATCTCATATCCCAAATGTATGCTAGGACCACGCAAGATCGAATCGCACTCACCACCAGTCTATCATTAGTCATTTTGGCAGCACGCGCCTATGGCTTGTCAGTGATTGATGGCATTCATAGCAATCTTAAAGATACTGCTTCCTTTGAGTATGCCTGCCGCATGGGTAGAGATATGGGTTTTGATGGAAAATCCTTAGTCCACCCAGATCAGCTGGCTTACGCCAATGATGCTTACACACCGAAGCCTGCTGAAATTGAACAGGCGAAAGCTATCATTAGCGGGCTTGCAGAAGCTAACGCTTCAGGAAGAGGAACAGTTGTGGTCGATGACAAATTAGTAGAGCACCACCATGTTACCGCTGCAAAAAGATTACTGGTGCAGTATGAAATGATGGAAGAATTGGAAAATAATATATGAGCCAACATCAAGGAAATTTTTTAGAGGATTTTTCACCTAACCAGGTATTTCAGCACGCTATTCCTAGAACTATTTCTGACGGAGATGTGTCGTTGTACCTTGCTCTTGTAGGTAATCGCAATCCTCTGCACTGCTCTATTTTAACTGCAAATAATATTGGTTTAAATGCTGCCCCAATCGACGATATGTTGCTTTTCCATATCGCATTTGGTCGAACAGTGAATGATATCTCTCTAAATGCAGTAGCTAATCTAGGCTATGCAAATATTCAGTTTAAGAGAAATGCTTATGTTGGAGATACTATTCGTTCAGAGTCTCAAGTTATTGGCGTAAAAGAAAATTCAAATAAGTCGACGGGTGTAGTTTATGTGAGGTCAACAACATTCAATCAAGATAATGAAGAAATACTATCCTGGATTCGCTGGGTAATGGTTCCAAAAAGAAATAATGACTCAAAAATAAACGAACTCATCCCAAATGATTTACCAAAGATTTCAGATTTATCTCAGATTCATCGCCATGACGTCTCATATGCGGATTTCAATCCTATAGATACGGGATCAGATTTATTATTTGAGGACTATGAAATTGGTCAGGTCATAAATCATTCTTCTGGAATGACTATTGATGAAACAGACCATACCCTTGCAACAAAGCTCTATCAGAATAATGCAAAGCTGCACTTTGATGCTCACATGATGAAATCTACCCCATTCAAAAGACGTTTAATTTATGGAGGACACATCATCTCATTATGCCGGTCATTATCATTTGAAGGTCTAGAAAATGCTCTGCAGGTGGTGGGTGTAAATTCAGGTGTTCATTCAAATCCAACATTTGCTGGAGATACCATTTACACAAGAACAGAAATTATCGATAAATTTGAGCATGACAATTTTCCAGGTGCTGGAATTTTAAGGTTACGACAATTGGGCATAAAAAACACACCTAGTGCTCTTATTGAAAATGTTACCAGTGAGAAAAATGGGAAAAAAATTTACGATCCAAGCATAGTTCTTGATATTGATTATTTTGTAGTAATTCCAAAAAGGAAATAATTATGGCTTTAACGCATCCTAACGAAGCATTATTTACAGGTGAAAAACCTTTTCCAATGATTCCTGTGTGTGAACACTTTGCAGGCAGTGAAAAATTAATTACTAAGGCACTCAGTTTGCAAGAAACATTAGGTCCTATTTTTAATATTACCTGCGACTGCGAGGATGGAGCTGCAGCTGGCCAGGAGCAGGAACACGCTGAGATGATTGTGCGTATCCTCAATTCTGAAGCTAATCAGTTTAAGATGGCTGGCTCAAGGATTCATGACTACACTCATCCACATTGGAAAAAAGATGTGGATATCCTCGTTGCTGGTGCAGGAAACGTTCTCAGTTATATTACGATTCCGAAATCTACCAATGCCGAACAGCCAAAAGAAATGATTGCTTACATTCAAAAGGTGGCTAAAGAGAATAATATTAATCGTGAAATTCCAATTCACGTGCTTATTGAAACCCATGGAGCTCTCGCTGACGTGCAAAACATTGCAAAACTTCCTTGGCTTCAAGTGTTAGATTTTGGCCTTATGGATTTTGTCAGTGGTCACCATGGTGCTATACCTGCATCAGCGATGCGAAGCCCAGGTCAATTTGATCATAAATTACTAGCAAGAGCTAAAAGTGAGGTGGTTGCTGCAGCAATAGCTAATGGCGTAGTGCCTGCACATAACGTCACATTGGATTTAAAAAATACCGAGACCACGTTCTCTGATGCGAAAAGAGCACGTGATGAGTTTGGTTTTATGAGAATGTGGAGTATCTATCCAACGCAGATCACAGCAATTGTCGATGCGATGAAACCAAATTTTAATGAAATTCAAGATGGAGCTGAAATATTGATACTCGCCCAGGATGCAGACTGGGGGCCGATACAATTTAAAGGTGAGCTGCATGATCGAGCCACTTATCGGTACTTCTGGGAAATCCTTCAAGCTGCAAAACAAACAGGTCAAGACATTCC
>Ga0255774_10001109_pt1 | contig 22631 bp, 17 predicted proteins | sample 101ome_17_FD_179972 | JGI IMG/M metagenome (GOLD analysis project Ga0255774, IMG submission 179972) | Coastal salt marsh microbial communities from the Groves Creek Marsh, Skidaway Island, Georgia - 101407AT metaG (version 2) | ecosystem: Environmental > Aquatic > Marine > Intertidal zone >...
AGTTGTTGGGCCCACCAGGATTCGAACCTGGGACCGACGGATTATGAGTCCCTCGCAGACAATCAACCACAACTCACCACAACAGCCTGCGTCACTTGAGATAAGGTATCACCACGGCTTTTCTATTGCCACTTATTGTCATTAGTTGTAGTGGGTTGCGCCGCAATGGTCCAAATTTGGTCCAAACAACCCCCGCTTCCATTGAAACACCAATCACGTTCTAGCTGCACCAACTCCTGAGGGTGCCCCTTAATTCAACTTGGTTCCCTACAGCGTGTAAACATATTATTCTGATCTAATTACTGGTCATCAAGACTAGGCAAAAAATAGATAGGCCGAACTACACTAAAAATAGAGCATAAGTGCTGTTACCGGCGGTATGAACTATGTGTGTATCCGACGTTTCCTATAAAGAATACACTCGTTTCTAGATGAGACTTTGGGGAGGAAGACATGAAGCTACAAGAAAATTTCGAAGATGTGCTCGATAGTCATTTCGAGAGTTTATTATCGAACGAGCAACTCTCTGTTCCCGGATTAGTGGTTTTAGCCCGTCGCGGTGATTGCACTTACAAAAAAGCATTTGGCTTTAGTGACCTAACTTCTGGTACAGAAATGCAGACCGATGCGATGTTCAGAATGTTCAGCATGACGAAGGTGCTTACTAGCTTTGTCGCTTTACGGTTTTATGAGGATGGCCTTTTTGATCTTGAGGATCCAGTCGGCAAGTACATAGCATCATTCGATCGCTCTTGGGATATTGTCATTGATTCCAAAGACGGACCTGACTCGCTTGACTACACGAGCTTTCTTACCGGTCAATGCTCCAAGTTGAATTTTAAACGCCAAAAATCTGTACAGCCCATGCTGATTAAACATCTGATGAGCGAGTCCGCGGGAATAGAATATGATCTTTTTTCGGAATATGACTCGTTTCTTGGTGGTGGTATATGCGATAGGAATGCTGGTCTTATAGTAAACGGCATACGTCAACAAATTAACTCTGATGTCTATAAAAGCACCAATATTCTAGGTGCCGATCTGACGCTTGAACAATTCGTCGATACCATCGGCACGGCGGGGGTTTTAACTTGCGAGCCAGGTGAATTCTCATATGGGCACGGAGCGACGGTTTTAGGGCGTGTAATTGAGATACTTTATGAAAAGAGTAGAGGTAGATCTCGAAAATTTTCCGAGATTATGTCCGAGCTTCTGTTCGAGCCTTTGGGTATGCAGGATGCAACCTTTTTCCTCCCAGATGGAGATCCGAGAATTGCTCGAATACCGACGCTTTATGGAGCTAAACTCATGCCGGACGGCACCTCAGCAGAAATTGCAGTTGAGCAAGAATGCTACCCTTCAGTAACAGAGAACCTGACAAATCAAACAGCTCATTATCATGGTCCGCGGTCATATGAAAGTGGAGATACTGGATCCATAATGACTGTGAGCGATTACGCAAAATTCTATGATTTACTTCTAAACAACGGAGTTACGAATAGTGGGGAACGCCTTCTCAGCGTCGAAGGCATAAAAACCTTGTGCAAGGGGCGGTTTAGAGATCTTAGGCTTAACACGCAACTCGCTTTAGCATTTGGCGTGGGCGGAGAATTTAGTCCTTTTCCTAAATCATTTAATTTTGGTTGGGCGACTTCACATAGTGACGAATGCTCAATTGGGGGGTACTCCACTTCTGACCATTCTGATATGAGCAATTGGGGGGGGTATGCCTTGACGCAAGGTTTTTTCTATCTGGACCAAAAATCTTATATGTTGGTCTGTCCGCAACTGATGCTTACAACACCGGGTGCTTTCGCATTTGGCCAAGCGCTAATTCGTGATCAGTCTATGGCTGTGTTTCATAGTGTTTGGGCGTGAATTCTCTGTAGGGCGGGCCTCTGTTTCCTCAATTAGAAGCAATTGCCTTGCCAGATTGGAAATCAAGAAACAGCTACTAATTTTTGAATAATGAAGAAATTAGAAATCAATGACTTAATACAAATTGCCGGAATGTTTGGAATTATAGGTTCTCTGATATTTGTGGGCCTTCAAATGAAACAAACACAGACAATAGCACTTGGGGAGCAGATACAGGCTAGAAATCAAATGCTCTTGGATAGTCAGCTCATCTTTCTGGGCGACGAACATATTGGCAGGGAATTGATAGCGGAATCTGATGTTGCAGCCATTAATCCAGAAAATATGTCAGACGAAGTGAGAGCAATATGGCGCCAAATAATTTCCGTGAGAGGCGTGACTATACAAAATGCCTTTCAGCAGTATCAATTGGGTCTTTTACCAGAAGATGTCTGGCAGCAAGCGGTTCAAAGAATTTCGCTACACTGGGAAAACTGTCACGTTCGGCCTATTTGGACAGGCTTGGTAATTCCAACATTTCTAGATTATCTCAATAGTTTTCCAGAAGATTGTCTCTCAGATTTTGATTAAGGGTATAGTGCCAGTCAAGTCTGCATTCATACATGACACAACGAAGGTAAGTGTGATGAAGAAAATTTCTAAATTTCTATTCCTGTTTGTCGCATTGGCTTTCTGCCAACAGGCAATTCCACAACTGCTACCTAACCCTGACTTTCTCGATGGGGCTGGCAGTCACACTTACAAATCGATTGACGGAGTGACTCTACGGCTGCATATATTCCAACCGACTAATGCCAAAGTCGAATCTAGAGCCGCTATTGTGTTTTTCTATGGCGGAGGCTGGCGACAAGGCTCGGTAAATCAATTTATCCCTCATGCTGAGCATCTCTCCAATCTGGGCATTACGGCCGTCATAGCCGACTATCGAGTGTATTTGCGCCATGGTAGCACCGTGGCCGATGCGGTTTCGGATGCAAAATCAGCTATACGCTGGCTGCGTAGCCATGCCGAACAACTGGGAATAGACCCGAAAAGAATCGCAGCTGCAGGTGGATCGGCCGGTGGCCATTTGGCCGCAGCGACAGCTACGATAGACGGTTACGATTCGGCCGAGGAAGATCTGTCGATCAGTTCGCGGCCGAATGCACTGGTACTGTTCAATCCGGCAGTAAATACAGGCCGTATCGGTGAATCCCGGCCCGCTCAATTTCCTGGGGATGCTGAGATTCTCTCTCCTTATCATCGGGTCGGTGAAAACTTCGTTCCGACACTGATCATGCATGGTCATGACGATGCTACTGTGCCCTACAGCGACGTCGTAGATTTCTGCGACAAAGTCATCCACTTGGCTGGAGATTGCACGTTAATTGGCTATGAAGGAGCAACTCATGGCTTTTTCAACAAGGGCCGGAATAACGACCGCTGGTATCATTCAACCATTGCCGAAATGGACATGTTTCTGATTGAAATAGGCTACCTGTCCCTATAATAACTATAGGTGATGCTGTTCATGCAGCCACTCAAATCATAAAGGTAATGTATACTGATTCATCACCATCGTTCTCTCTAGCGGATTAATAGTTATTCTACCAACCGTTTTGCTCCCATCTGAATGACTAACAATTTCATCCATACGGACTAAAATGCCATCTCTATGCCACACTCCCGCTGCATATGCTGACGTAATAGTGTTTGCATCAACATAACCTCTAGCATTCGCAGTGTAGATACTTGGATTCCCATTTCCGTCATAACTCAGATGATAACTTACATAAGTTCGACCGCCTTCACTCGTTTCTCTTTCAACTGTAATAACAGATTCTGTTGCAGCAAGATCAATTGAAGTTATTGTCCACTCCGTTTGAGTACCCCTTGCCTCAAGCGTTATTGCATGGTGGTCAGCGAGAGCAAACGAAGTAGCAGCAGACAAACAAATTAAAGACAATATTTTCCACATGTTTCATTCCTCCGAATAAGTATCATTTATATGCATGGTTATTTGTTTAGAGTGGGAACAAGTTACTGCTTGCCACTCAACCCGAAGATAGTGACGTCAGTTCCCGGTGGCAAGGATTTTAGACTGAATCCCACTATGGGGAATTGGTTCAAATCGATTGGGGTGTTACTGCGAGGGAGGTGTAACTTATTGATTTAGTTGGTGGGCCCACCAGGACTCGAACCTGGGACCGACAGATTATGAGTCCCTCGCAGACAATCAACCACAACAGCCTGCGTCACGTTTCCTACTATAACACCTAACTTTATCAGTTGCCTGCGATTGTAATCAGTTGTGGTCAGTTGCGCCGCAGTGGTCCAAATAGACTCCACCCCTGTAACAAGAAACCCGAGCTGTACTCCTATTGTGCGCTCACGGAGTTACTCGCACGATTCAATTCGTTGTCGTTCTTGACATAGAGCGCACTCTAACTCTTATAGTGGCCGAACATTCGCTTCAAGTGGGCTTTGTGCGAGGCCAAAAGTCATGTATCGCCGAAATAGTAATCTCACGCTTAATTTGCTATTGATAATCTTCGCTTTCGTATCAATCGAGTGGGCATCTGCTCAGAAATCCGATCAATTTCAGACATTTCGGACCGAGTACGGTCAACCCGATTTACAAGGTGTCTGGAACTTTAGCTCAAACACTCCGATGCAAAGAAACCCGAGATTCGCTGATCGCGAGTTTCTTAATCCTAATGAACTGCAAGAAGCGAGGGCAAGTCTACTACAGGATGCAACTCAAGCTGCTGCCAAGGCTTCAGATACTAGCCAAAGTCGTGACGCGCCACCCAAAGACAGCACCCTTCAAAACTGGATCTCTTACAATGATTTTTGGGAGGAGAGTGCCGGGATTGGAGAATCAACCCGCACTTCTCACATTGTTTACCCCACCAACGGCCGCGTGCCGGATTCGGTTAGCGGCAATGAGTTTCTGTACAGTGGACGGGTCGACATTCAGGGTTCGAGACCGGTTCGCTTTGTTATTGGTGGTATCGGAAGAGATGGGCCCGAAGATCGAGGGTTATCGTCGCGTTGTTTGGTCGGCTTCAACTCAGGCCCTCCTTTTGTCCCCAGCCGCTACAACAATAATGTGCAAATATTTCAAGGCAACAATGTCGTTGCGATCATGACTGAAATGATCCACGACGCGCGCATCGTACTTCTCGGAGACACAAAACATCTGGATGACAGCATACGTCTCTGGTCCGGTGATTCCCGAGGTTGGTGGGAAGATGAGACCTTGGTTGTGCAGACCACAAACTTTAATGGTCTGCGTCAAACTTTCAACTTCACAGGTAGCAACAAGGAAATGGTTTTGACTGAACGATTTACCCGGCTTGCCTATGACCAACTGGAATACTCCTTTACGATCAATGACCCGGCGACGTTCAGCGATAAGATTACAGTTGTCGTACCGATGACTAAGGTTGCTGGACAGATTTACGAATACGCTTGCCATGAAGGAAATTACGCAATGACAAACATCCTAAGGGGAGCTCGCATCGAGGAGAAACTCCGAGGCAGCACAGGAGTCGACTAGAACCATTTCTTATTTGGATATCAGTAACTGCCATCAAACCGGATGGAAAGAATTCTGATGCTGATTAAAACAGGAGTATTAAGTTGAATTCATTCGAAAACAAGACCGCTCTGGTGACCGGGGCTTCTTCAGGTATCGGCCTGGCTCTGGCTCATGAGCTTTCTGAGCGCGGTGCCCATGTCATTCTCACCGCTCGTTCGGGGGACAAAATTGAAGCGGAAGCAGAGAAAATTCGCAGTAAGGGCCGTAAGGCACAAGCCTTTCCAGCTGATCTGAGTCTGGCGGGATCCGCAGCGACGTTATATGCTCAAGTTTGCAGGTCTTACTTGCATGTCGACTTGCTAATCAATAACGCAGGTTACGGCCGCTGGGGCGAATTCTGTGAGTTCGACTCAGAAGACTATGCACAAATGATTCAGCTGAATATTACCTCATTGACTGATCTCTGCCGGCTTGCGATTCCGGATATGGTGACCCGTGGGGAAGGGGGCGTCATCAATATCGGTTCCACCGCGTCTTTTCTGCCGGTACCTTTTGCCAGCGTCTATTCGGCCTCGAAGGCATACGTGCTTTTATTCTCTGAAGCTATTAGATATGAATATGAATGTAAGGGGGTTCAGATAATGACCTTGTGTCCGGGGGCGACGGCGACTGATTTTAGCCGCGTGGCGTCCGAAAAGTCATCTGCCGAACTGCATGATCTCAATCGGCAACTTGCCGAATCCGGTAAAGCAGGAATGACAAGTGAGGCGGTCGCAGTCGAAGGACTGGATGCTTTCCTAAAAGGGGAAATCTACAAAATAGCGGGTAAAGAAAATAGGAAATTTGCGCTCCTGCCTCGACTTCTTTCGAGAGCTAAGGTGTTAAAAATAGCGGGAGATACATTTAGAAAACGTGTCGCCAAATAAGTCTACCTTATGAAATTGTATTCTATTGCCCAGGCATCTAAAGAGACCGACCTTTCGCCGCATACCTTGCGGTATTACGAAAGGTCAGAATTAATCCCTAGGGTTGCTAAGGATACTGCAGGGCGAAGGGTATACACAGAGTCCGACTTGAAAGCTTTGAAATTTATCAAAGCATTGCGTGGCACCCAAATGCCGATTAGTGAAATTCGGGAATATGGTCGACTTTACTTCCAAGGAAAGCGAACGTTAAAGAAGCGTAAAAAGCTGCTCGAAGCGCATCGAATAAGAATTCTCGATGAGATTGATAAGCAGTCCACATACCTTGAAGTTATATCCGCCAAGATCGATGTGATGTTTGACAACTGACTCCGCGTGAATCCGGAGTTGGTGGGCCCACCAGGACTCGAACCTGGGACCGACGGATTATGAGTCCCTCGCAGACAATCAACCACAACCCACCACAACAGCCTGCGTCACTTAGATCAAATTACCATTACAGCTTTTTTATTGCCACTTGTAGTCATTAGTTGCGGTGGGTTGTGCCGCAGTGGTCCAAATTTGGTCCAAACCTACTGTTCGTTTGAGAACTGCTGGAAGTAGAGCTTTGCTCAATGATTAGTGTATGGAAGGGACGTACATTGCCTTGCGCATAAAATTAGCTGGCTTCTAAGCTGTAATCATTCTGGGCAACCGATTTGACCCGAGTGAAACCTAAACAAATTGTAAGCGACTTCAGGCCTATCTGGTTTCTCAAAGTGTTACCCACCAGGGAATACAACGTTTTTATTCCAGTCAAGGAAAACTCGACTCTCAACTTGGATGCCACTATGCCGGCAGCCCACATCACATCTCCCGATCAGTTCGACTGGGGTCATTGAATAAGTCTATTGACCCCAGTAAAAGGTTAGTAATAGTCGCCAAGCACTGGAATGTCGCGCTTGATCAAGCGCTCAATATTCTTGAGTTGCTTTCTTTCATCCTTACTGACCAAAGACAGCGCTACTCCACTGGCACCAGCACGTCCAGTGCGACCAATACGGTGGACGTAATCCTCAGCCACATGTGGAAGGTCGAAGTTAATTACCAATGTCAACAACTCGATATCGATGCCGCGTGCAGCGATGTCCGTGGCAACCATTACCTGTACGTTGTTGGCTTTAAAATCTTCCAGTGCCTTGGTGCGCTGAGCCTGGCTACGATTGCCATGTATCGCAACAGCGGTAATAGAGTCGCGAGCTAGCTTTTTCACCAGCTTGTTAGCACCGTGTTTAGTGCGGGAGAATACAAGCGCCTGCTCTGTGGTTTCCTGGATCAACTCACTGAGAAGGTCCGCCTTCAATGGCTTCTCCACGAACCACAAGCTCTGTTCGATAGCGTCGACAGTTGAATTGCGAGGCGCTACGTCTATTTCTATAGGATCGTGGCAAATGCTGTTTGCTAGCTTGCGAATCTCTTTGGAAAATGTTGCGGAGAACATCAAGTTCTGACGTTTCGAGGGAATTAAGGCAAGGATTTTGCGAATATCGCGGATGAAACCCATATCCAGCATCCGATCTGCCTCGTCCAGTACAAGCAACTCGATTTCATCAAAACCGATTGCCCTTTGTTGGTACAAATCCAGAAGCCGTCCTGGAGTCGCTACCAACAAGTCAACACCATGCCTAAGCTGCTTGAGCTGAGGATTGATATTGACACCGCCGAAGACAACAGCAGATAGCAGATTTTCATGCTTACCATAGGTCAGGATGCTTTTGTGAACCTGGGCTGCCAGTTCACGAGTTGGCGTTAGAATCAAGGCGCGTACTTTTCCCGACGTCACGCGTGTATGCGGGCCCAGTTGTTGCAACATAGGTAGCACAAAACCAGCAGTTTTTCCGGTGCCGGTCTGAGCAGCAGCCATCACATCGCCACCAGAAAGAATGGCAGGAATTGCCTGTATCTGAATAGGAGTTGGCTGGGTGTAGCCTGAATGCGCAACGGCGCGCAATAGGGATTCAGATAGGCCGAGTTTTTCAAAAGTCATGTGAATCTCAATTTTAAAATTAATTACGTAGCTTGATTGGTCATGACGTATCAACCGCTCGGCGAATCGCAGAAGCGGCAATAATCAAGGATCAAATAAACAAATCAACACTGGACTGGAATCAGAGAACAATGAGTATTGTCGCATGATTGTGCAATCAATAGAAAAGTTCGGAGTGGCTATACCGACGGCTATTTGCCAGCGAATGCTACAGCAGAAGCACGGGGCCTAAAACAGCTGAGGGCAAAGCTGCGATAGCTACGGCGCATATGGTTCATGGCAGGGAATTGATTTAGTTGGTGGGCCCACCAGGACTCGAACCTGGGACCGACGGATTATGAGTCCCTCGCAGACAATCAACCACAACTCACCTCAACAGCCTGCGTTGTATTTCCTATTATAACACCTGCCTCTATCCGTTGCCTGCTACTGTAATCAGGTGTGGTTAGTTGCGCCGCAGTGGCCCAAATTTGGTTCACAAGCACATATTGAGCTTGCAAGCTGGACGAAATAGGCAATCAACACAAATAGCAATTCGGGGCTATGTTCTTTTAGTGCCGCAGCAATTGTTGTGCTGCGTTATTGCAATTTTTCGAAGTAGTCTAATAACTTCGTCAAACATTGCTCAATCGTCAGTATAGAGGTGGTCAAATGGACCTCAGGCTCGAGTGGTGGCTCATACGAACTGAACAGGCCCGTGAAATTTGGAATCTCTCCGCTTCTAGCTTTTTTATAAAGCCCCTTTGAATCCCGTTGCTCAGCAATATCTATCGGTGCGTCAACGTAAACTTCCGAGAAGTCTCCTTCGTCAAAAAGGGCTCTCGCTGATTCCCTTTCGGGTTTGAAGGGAGATATGAAGGCAGTAATGACAATGAGTCCGGCATCAACCATCAACTTAGCAACTTCGGCGACCCGCCTAATATTTTCAATTCTGTCTGCATCGGTGAATCCTAAATCTCCGTTAAGGCCGGTGCGAATATTATCGCCATCCAGAACATAGGTATTCAGTCCCTTTTTATGCAGCGCTTTTTCAAATTCATTCGCTAGCGTTGACTTTCCAGCTCCGCTTAATCCAGTAAGCCAAAACACTCGACCTTTTTGCCCGCTTAATGATTCTCTTGCAGCTCTGTTCACATCAAAGTGTTGCTGACGGACATTGGCCGCTCGGTGGAGGGAGTGCTTAATCATGCCCGCAGCAACGGTCCTCAAGTTGAAGCGGTCAACCAGAATGAATCCGCCTAATTTTCGATTAGTTTGGTAGGGCAAGAAGGGCACCGCTTGGTCAAGTTTGATCGTAATACTTGCGATGTCGTTACACTGCAGTTTCGTGTCAGATAACTTCGCAAGTGTATTCAAATCATATTTATATTTGATCTTCGTAATCTTCGCGTTAATTTTCGCGGAGCCTAGCATCATCCAATAAGGCCGGCCTGAGAATCCAAGCTCGCTGTCCATCCACACAACATCTGCTTCGAACTGGTCGGACACATCAATACCAGCCTCTGCAGCAGCCAACACATCGCCTCTAGATAGGTCGATTTCATTGTTCACTACAACGGTTACGGCTTCCCCCGTGGAAGCCGAGGGCAGTATTTCACTACCAAAAATAATTTGCCGAATTGTCGTGGTCTGATTTGAGGGGTGTGATACGACTTTCTGCCCCGGTTTGACTGAGCCGGCTGCTATGGTGCCTGCGAAGCCTCGAAAGTCGCTGTTTTGTCGGTTTACCCATTGTATAGGCATCACATAGCCTCCATCTGGCTCGCTGCAGGAAATCTCGATTTCTTCGAGATACTGAAGTAATGGAGTGCCTGTATACCAAGGTGTTTTCTGGGATTTCTTTATGATGTTGTCGCCATGCCTGGCTGATATCGGAATGGGCATAATCGTTTCAAATGCCAGTGGTACCGCCATCGATTTATATTCAGATACTATTTTTGAAACAGCGTCCGATTTGTAGTTAATCAGGTCTATTTTGTTGATTGCCAAGACGATGTGTCTAATACCTAGCAAAGAAACAATGAAGGAATGACGCCGGGTTTGTTCTGACAGTCCTCGACTTGCATCCACAAGCAGGATCGCGATCTCGGCGGTCGATGCTCCGGTAACCATGTTTTTTGTGTATTCTTCATGTCCTGGCACATCCGCTATTCTGAAGCTTCTTATCGAGGTGTTGAAAAAGCGATAAGCGACATCAATAGTTATGCTCTGCTCTCTTTCTGCTGAAAGCCCATCCAATAAGAGAGAAAAATCGATTTGATCATCACTGGTTCCATGCCGCTTTGAAAGATTCTTCAAATGCGCCAATTGATCTTCTTTAATCAGATTCGCTTCAAACAGTAGACGCCCTATGAGTGTGCTTTTGCCGTCGTCCACGCTACCGCAGGTCATCAGTTTTACCGAGCGTGATGATAGACTTGTTGATCTCTGGCTTTGATGAAAACGAGAGGGCATTAGAAATAGCCTTCTTGTTTCTTTTGTTCGAGTGAGCTCAGTTCATCAGTATCGATTGTCCTACCATGGCGTTCGCTCCACTTGAATTCTTCAAGTTCTTTTAGTACTTGATGTGGGGTCTCGGCATTTGACTCAATAGCTCCGGTGAGTGGAAAGCATCCAAGCGTCCGGAATCGTATCCTTTTGCTTTCTATTTTTTCATTTGGCAACAATTGGATTCTGTTGTCGTCTGCCATCATGATAAAACCGTCGCGGACTACTACTGGGCGCTCTGCCGCGTAATAGAGAGGAACTAATTCCAGGTTTTCCTGTTCTACGTACAACCAAATATCTTGCTCAGTCCAGTTCGAAAGAGGAAATACCCTTATACTTTCCCCAGGGTGCTTCAGCGCATTATAAGTTTGCCATAGTTCAGGGCGCTGATTTTTCGCGTCCCAGTGATGTTCCATATTGCGAAAGGAGAATATTCTTTCTTTCGCCCTACTGCTTTCCTCGTCCCGCCTAGCGCCACCAAATGCCACATCAAATTTATGCTGATTGAGTGCTTGCTTTAGCGCCTGAGTTTTCATGATATCTGTATGTATCCTGCTGCCATCAACAAAGGGATTGATGTTGCGCCTGACGCCCTCCGGATTCACATATACAAACATTTGAAGGTCTTGCTGCGATCGTACTCTCTCGCGAAAGGTGTACATCTCTTTAAATTTCCAGAGCGTGTCAATATGAAGCAGCGGGAAAGGTGGCTGTGCTGGTGCGAATGCTTTTCGAGCAAGGTGTAGCAAAACCGAAGAATCTTTGCCGATCGAATAAAGCAAAACCGGGTTTACAGCCTGGACATAGGCCTCTCGAAAGATGTGAATTGCTTCTGCTTCGAGATCTTGTAAATGTGAGCGCATAAGATATTAAGTAAGCTCGGCTGGATAGTGCCGTACAGAAAGCTCCATCGCTGAAATCATGTGTAGGCTATATCAGTGATTTTCTCACTTTCTGTCGTCGATGCCGATTGCACCGCTCGTGAGAATCGGCGAGGCGTCAATCTTTTCAGCATCCATCATAGATGCGATACGCTCCACAGAAGACAGGAGCAGGCGCTGTTCCCACGATTCGAGCTTTCTGAGTTCTGCCAGAAAATTATCTTGCAAAAGATCCGGAGACTCGTCATGCCGCCTCAGGCCTTCATCAGTTACGGTGATCAGCACTGAACGACCGTCACTGTCTGATTTTATGCGTTTTACCAGGCCTCGCTTTTCCATTCTATCTATAAGGTTTGTCACGGTGCCTTGCGACAGCAGAATTTCGCGAGCGATGCTCGTTGGGGTCGGTTTCTCAAGCTTTACTATGGCCGCGATGACCAGCAATTGAGATGTTGTTAGACCAGATGATTTATGTAGTTGCTTGGAGTGTAAGTCGATAGCACGAGTGATGCGCCGTAGCGCTATTAGGAGATCTTCATAGTCTTTCATGCTGTTTACGTTATTTTTTTGTTGTTTATCTCATATTAAGTCTATCGTACTGCCTCAAATCGACCAAAAGCGGGCCCTGACGCCACTCTGCTCTCGTTTGGTTCTAGGTAGTTTGATATAGAAGTAATATCAGTGATTCATCTGTTAGCTTCTTTAGTTTTTCGGTGAATTATTCTCATAAAATGTTGATTATATTGATTTAAATTCTTATTTCTACGTTTTTTTCTTTTTTAGGGGCTGAAAAAATAATTTCAATACGTTATATTCCTCGACTCATCTTCTAGCCACCCGAGGAACCAATGTTTCGAAAGAAGCCACTCGCACTCGCAATTACGCTCACTAGTCTGTCCGCCTCACCAGCTCATAGCCAAATTGAAGAAGTTATTGTTACTGCGACTAAACGTCCTGAAAGCCTCCAGGATGTGCCGGTCGCAGTGTCTGCAATTCAGGAGGAAACGCTGGATCAATTAGGGGTCTCCAACTTTGAAGACTATTTGATTCAATTGCCCAACGTGACCGCCGGAGGCAGTGGCCCTGGCCAAAATACGATATACATTCGCGGAGTTGCATCGACAACGCCAGGTTTAACGACAGCTGGCGTGGCAGGCCTTGCGCCGAATGTCGCGCTGTATCTTGACGAGCAGCCGTTGGCTCAACCTGGCCGCAATCTTGACGTTTACGCAGCGGATCTTGCTCGAGTTGAAGTGCTGTCCGGACCGCAGGGCACACTTTTTGGCGCGAGTTCCCAGGCGGGCACAGTTCGGCTGATTACTAACAAACCTGATCCCTCTGCGACTCGCGCTAATATGAAGGTGGGTACTGCTTGGACCAAAAGCGGTGAGATGAGCAACAATGTTGAAGCCGTGGTCAACTTGCCAGTGAGTGATAGCCTGACTTTGAGGGGAGTAGTGTTTGTTGACAATCAAGGTGGCTATATCGACAACGTGCCCGGGACGCTCAACCTGACCCAGAGTGGCCGGTTCCGGCCTGCGGGCACGGTGCGTGCAAATGGTGTTCCGGTTTCATCTGGTCGGGCCGGATTTCAGTCGACGGCTGATCTCAGCGGTGTAACCTTCCTCGATGCGGACAATGGCGCGCAAGCAGAAGAGAACTTTAACGACGCTGTCTATTCAGGCGCGCGTCTCACCGCGCTGTGGGAATTCAGCCCAGATTGGAGTCTCACTGTTGCGCATATGCGTCAGAACGTAGAGGCCGATGGGGTGTTCTTTGCAGACCCAACCGTTGGTGATCTGGCGATTCAGCGTTATGAAAATGACCGGCTGGAGGATTCTTTTAACAACACCAATTGGACGCTTGAGGGTCGAATCGGGGAGTTAGAAGCTATTTACACTGGCGCATTCACTGATCGTGAGGCTGATCAGATGGTCGATTACGCAGACTACATGTTTGTTGGCCAATATCTTCCCTACTATGTCTGTGATGGCAGTGTGACTTATCCTTCCGGAGATCCTTCAGGTACCTGTCAGGCACCTAACATGTTTGTGAACAGCCTTACTGAAACTGATGTGAATACGCATGAGTTGCGCTTCTCTACAGATGCAAATAGTGCTTTCAGAGCGACCTTTGGAGGGTTCTACAGTGACTTGGAATTGCGCGAAGTAAACAGTTTCACCTATCTTGGTTCGAGGAATGCTGTCGCGTTTAACGGTGCAACAGGCTTTGGGCCGAATTTTTCAGCACAAGGTGCTAACGTAAAATACTCCGGACAATGGCCAGACGGCGTTATTTTCCGCAATGACGTGTTGCGCACGGATGAGCAACAGGGTTTGTTCGGTGAGGTGACCGTTGACCTGAACGACTCTTTTTCATTGCTATTAGGGGCTCGCTGGTTCGATATCAGCGTTGATCTTCAGGGAAGCGCTGCGGGGTCGTTCGGCAACTTTGGCGCGACACAAGACAACAATGCCGGCAATAATTTGGATCAATTGTTCAGTGCGCCCAATCCGGACACGGCATCGACCGATGGCACTATTACAAAATTCGGTCTTAACTGGACTCCCAACAGCGATCAGCTATTTTACTTTACGTTTTCTGAAGGATTCAGGCCCGGCTTGCTCAACAGACCCGGTGGCGCTACTAATCCCGCCGGTACCTTCAGTGTTCCGTTCGCGGTGGATACTGATGATCTGACTAACCTGGAAATCGGTTGGAAAACAGACTTGCTGGATAATAGGCTGCGCTTCAACGCCGCTGTGTTTTGGTCGGATATTGAAAGGTTACAGACTACGATCTTCGATCCAAGTATTACGAACCTGTTTTTCTCCGATAATGCAGCGGATGCTGACGTCACCGGGTTTGAGGGCGACTTTATTTGGGCGCCGGCATCGATTCAGGGACTGACAGTGACTGGTGCGTTCTCTTTCCTTGATACCGAAATCACGCGGGTCATTACTCCCACTGACGACGTTAGATTGGGCGATCCTTTGGCGTTTGCGCCGGAGTTTCAGCTTAATCTGCGCGCCCGCTATGAATGGGATCTTGGGGGAGGAAGAGTGGCGCACATCATGCCGCATGTCACTCATTCTGACGAGGCGTATAGCGATATCATTACTATCAATCGCGACCGTATGCCCGACTGGACAATGTGGGGAGTTACTGGAGGAGTTTCTGTTGAACAATGGTCGGCAGAATTCTTCATCGATAATCTCACTGATGAGCGTGCCGAACTCGCGCGTTCCTTCATTTATGACCGTCAGCGGGTCACCTATGCGAGACCATTTACTGCGGGCATGAGGCTGCGATACGACTTCTAGTGTAGCAGTTTCCTTCACTACACAATTAGAGGTGGGCGCCATTTGCGGCGCCTTCTGTGTTATCAGGGAGGATATTATAGTCATGCCAGTGGCCGAGCCCGATCAACAGCTTCGCCAAATTCAGAAGAGCATCGAACTCGGAGATTACGAGGCAGCTCTCTTGCTTCTTTCCAACCTGCCGGAATCTGATTCTTCCTCACCAGATTTTCTCTACATGCAGGCGGTTTGTTACCGTTATTGTCGTAGGTTTGAAGACGCTCTTGACACTCTTAGGCGGCTAAAGTCAACAGCTCCGGAACACGGGCGAGCATATCAGGAAGAAGGGCACATCTATCGAGCTCTGAGCAAAAGCGCATTGGCTTTGAAGGCATATGAAAGGGCCTGCGCTCTCAATCCAGCCCTGACAGCGAGTTTCAAGGCTCGATCCGATCTTTTGAAGCAAGAAGGTCAGTTTGCTCTTGCTAGCAGTATAGACGCGCAGATAGAGCATCTAACAAAGCTGCCCCATCCTCTTGTTGCCGTGATAGATTTGATGTCTCAGGGAAAGCTTCTCCGAGCGGAAGAGCTTTGCAAAGAGTTTATGCGCTCGAACCCACGCTACGTGGAAGGAATGCGTCTGCTTGCAGATATTGCGATGCGCTTTGGCGTATTGGACGACGCGGAATTCTTGTTAGAGAGTGCGATTGAATTAGAGCCTGATAACAAGCGTTTACGGATAGACTACATCGGAGTACTGAGAAAAAGGCAACAGTTTGAAAAAGCACTGTCGCAAGCAAAAAGTTTACTCGAGTCTCAATCTGGCAATCTGCAATTCAGATCAATCTTTGCGATCGAATGTATGCAATCGGGAGATTTTGAGCGAGCAGTTGCTGAATTTGATGCGATTCTCCAACTGCTCCCTAAAGATCCGACTACCTTGATTTCAAAAGGACATGCCTTAAAAACCCTAGGCGACTCCTCCGCGGCTATTGCCTGCTACCAGACTGCGCTAAAAGGCGATCCGGAGAGGGGAGAAGCCTTTTATTCGCTTGCCAATTTGAAGACTTATCGATTTACAGAAGCTGAGTTATCAGAATTAGCGGTATTGGCAAATAATCCAAACTTGTCTTTCAAAGATCGGGTTTACGTGCATTTTGCGCTGGGCAAGGCTTTTGAAGATAAGCACGAGTATGCGGCCGCTTTCGACCACTATGAAGCGGGTAACTCAATGAAAAAAGCGCAGAGTCGCTACAACGCAGAGCAAATGACCAACGAGCTTGCGGCGCAGACTAAGGTCTTCACGGCGGATTTTCTAGAGTCTTCTCGCAATTTTGGGCATCAAGCCGATGATCCGATCTTTATTCTGGGATTGCCACGCGCCGGGTCCACCTTGCTTGAGCAAATTTTGTCCAGTCATTCAGATGTGGACGGGACTCTTGAGCTTCCGAATGTACTGTCACTCTCACAGAAGCTTCGGCGTCAAAAAATTCAGGGAGTCTGCCCAGGCTATCCCTTCATCTTGGAGCGATTAACAGGAAATGATTTTGCCGAATTCGGTAGAAATTACATAAACGACACGCGCTGTCATCGAAAGGGTGCTCGCCGCTTTATCGATAAGATGCCGAATAATTTTCGGCATGTCGGTTTGATTAAACTGATGTTGCCGAATGCAAAAATTATAGATGCGAGGCGCAACCCGATGGATTGCTGTTGGAGCGGTTATAAGCAATTGTTTGCTGAAGGGCAAGAGTTCACTTATGACCTTAGCGATATTGGCCACTATTATCAGGATTACGTGAATCTAATGAATCATTGGGATGACGTACTGCCTGGGTTTGTACTCAGGGTAAACAATGAGGACGTCATTGATGATTTAGAAGGACAGGTTAAAAGAATTCTGGATTTCTGCGAGTTACCTTTTGAAGATGCGTGCCTGAATTTCCATATGACCGACCGGAGTGTTCGAACGCCAAGTTCGGAGCAAGTTCGTCGGCCAGTAAACCGATCAGGCGTCGGGCAGTGGAAGCCTTTTGCCAACTATCTGGAACCACTTAAAACCGCTTTAAGTGACGGGCTTGCTCAATTGTCGTAATAAACGAGCCGAATTATGAAAACGACAAAGATTAGTGGTAAAGGGGATATGCTAACCTCTATCGATAGACCAGTATTTTTCACAGCGTCAGGACTGATCGTTTTGTTTTGCGTTCTCGGAGGCGTTTTTAGCTCGGAATCTGCTGTTGTCTTCGCAAGACTTCAGAACTGGCTTGTCGTAAATGTTGGCTGGTATTACATTTTGGTTGTCGCGATTTTCTTCGCGTTTATTGTGTATCTCGCTCTAAGTCGCTTTGCGAATATCAAACTTGGGCCTGATGACTCCAAGCCAGATTACTCATACCAAAGCTGGATCGCGATGTTGTTCAGTGCTGGCGTCGGGATAGGGTTGCTTTTCTTTGGAGTTGCTGAACCTGTTACTCACTTCGCTCAGCCGCCGTCGGGTGAAGCCCTGACCGTTGATGCTGCAAAGAACGCAATGCTCTTTACCTATTTCCACTGGGGGTTTCAGGCGTGGGCGACGTATATCATTGTGGGGCTTTCTCTTGCCTATTTTGCTTTCCGGCAAGGATTACCCCTGACTATCCGATCTTCGCTCTATCCTCTTATCGGTGAAAAAATATACGGGCCTATTGGCAGTGTAGTGGATGTGTTTGCAGTTTTAGGTACCATGTTTGGCGTAGCCACATCTCTCGGGATAGGGGTAACGCAAGTAAACGCGGGATTGAATTATTTGTTTGGCGTTGCTATCAGTCCCGAAGTGCAAGTCCTGCTCATTGCAGCAATCACGGTTATGGCGACATTATCAGTTATTACAGGCTTAAACGGCGGAATAAGACGACTTAGTGAACTAAATATGGTGCTCGCTATATTTTTACTTTTATTCGTATTGTTATCTGGTCCAACCGCGGCACTGTTAGGAGCATTTGTTCAAAATGTCGGCAACTATCTAGGCAACTTTGTGCCATTGACTTTTAACGTTTACGCATATGAGCCGAATGAATGGATTGGCGATTGGACGTTATTCTATTGGGGATGGTGGATATCATGGTCCCCATTCGTCGGTATGTTCATTGCAAGGATCTCCCGTGGCCGAACAATCAGAGAATTTATCTTAGGTGTGCTGTTTGTTCCTGCCGGATTCACTTTCCTCTGGTTAAGTATATTTGGGAACTCAGCGTTATTCATTGAATTGGATGAGACAAGAGGTGAAATTACTAGCGCTGTTCTCTCTGATATGCCGACAGCACTGTATGTATTTCTTGAGCGCTTGCCCTTTGCCCCTGTGATTTGTTTGCTGGCCACACTTCTTATAGTGACATTTTTTGTTACCTCTTCAGATTCTGGTTCCCTAGTCATTGATATCATTACCTCTGGTGGAAACGAAAATCCGCCTGTTTGGCAAAGAATATTTTGGGCAATTTCGGAGGGTGTGGTCGCTTCAGTTCTGCTGCTCGCCGGTGGATTGGGCGCCTTGCAAACTGCGGCCATTAGCAGTGCACTGCCTTTTTCGATAGTGATGATCTTTACATGCGTGGGTTTATACCGGGCACTACAAGTTGAAGGGCGTTCAAGAGTAGGACAGTTGAGGTAGTGCGACGCCTGGTATCGAAGAGTTGTGCCACAGTGGTCCAAATTTGGTCCACGCCCGTGGGGAGGCGACCGCGAGGGAGGTGTAACTTATTGATTTAGTTGGTGGGCCCACCAGGACTCGAACCTGGGACCGACGGATTATGAGTCCGGCGCTCTAACCAACTGAGCTATAGGCCCAAACTTTTTCTGATGTTATCGCACGTTCTGATACTGTGCGGCGATGGACTTCTCTACCGCTTTGGCGTCTGCCTTCATGCCCTGAGCGAGCCCTCTGGCCATGTTGTCGGTGAAGATCTCTTCAGTGCCTTGCGCCAGACCTTCAAACACGGCAATAGCCACTTCCTCTGTTGACCCTTTTTCTACGGTCATGCCGGCCGTCATGTCCGTGTCGATTGGGCCGGGATAAATGCCGCATACCAGTGTGTTCTGGCCGGCCAGCACCGCGCGTTGGCCCTGAGTCAGAGAATGTCCTGCCGCTTTGGAGGTCGAGTAGGTTGGAGCGAACGGGAAATTAACCAGCCCGGCTACCGACAGCACGTTTGCGATGGCGCCACCGCCATTGGCCTTCAGAATGGGCGCGAATGCCACGCCCATGCGCATCGGGCCATAAAAGTTGGCGTCCATTTCCAGTTTGGATTTCTCAACCACATCGTCCGCCATCAGTTGGGCGCCTGTTCCCATGCCGGCGTTGTTGATGACGATTTCAACGTCGCTGGCAGCTTGCGCGGCCGCGCTGACCTGTTCCTGATTGGTGACATCCAGCGCCAGGGTCACAACGCGGTCGCTATCAAGGGCCTTCACTTCAGCGAGCTTGGATTCGTCCCTCGCAGTGGCGTAGACCTTCTTCGCGCCCAGTTCCAATGCCTTGCTCGCGAGGGCTTTGCCAATACCCCGGTTGGCTCCGGTAATCAGAATGACCTTGCCTTCTATGGCGACACCGCTCATCGTCTTCTCTCCGTTCAGCTTATGGAGCAGAAACTTCTGCGGTTGCGGGCTCAGCCCGCACCACCGAAGCGTGCTCTACAGATTTCGGTTTATTGTCTTTATTCGTCCAGGAATGAGCGCAGATGATCAGAGCGCGTGGGATGACGCAGTTTTCTCAGCGCCTTCGCTTCGATCTGTCTAATTCGCTCACGGGTCACGTCGAACTGTTTGCCGACTTCTTCAAGGGTGTGATCGGTATTCATGTCGATACCAAATCGCATACGCAGCACCTTCGCTTCTCTGGCGGTGAGGCTACCGAGCACGTCCTTAGTGGCTTCCCGAAGACCCTCATCGATGGAGGAATCCACCGGTGAGTCCACATTGGCATCTTCGATAAAATCACCCAGATGCGAATCTTCATCATCACCGATCGGGGTTTCCATTGAGATCGGTTCTTTGGCGATTTTCAGTACGCGGCGGACTTTGTCTTCCGACATGTCCATGCGCTCGCCAAGCTCTTCCGGTGTAGGCTCGCGCCCTTTCTCATGCACCATCTGTCGGGAAATCCGGTTGAGTTTGTTGATCGTTTCGATCATGTGCACCGGTATACGGATCGTGCGTGCCTGATCGGCAATCGAGCGGGTAATCGCCTGACGAATCCACCAGGTTGCGTAGGTTGAAAACTTGTATCCGCGGCGGTATTCGAATTTGTCCACGGCCTTCATGAGGCCGATATTGCCTTCCTGGATCAGGTCCAGAAACTGCAGGCCCCGATTCGTGTATTTCTTCGCGATCGAGATCACCAGTCGCAGGTTGGCCTCAACCATTTCTTTCTTGGCACGGCGCGACTTAGCTTCGCCGATCGACATCTGTCGGTTGATGTCCTTGATTTCTGCAACCGTGAGCCCGGTTTCTTCTTCGAGCAGTCGAATCTTCTTCTGTGCCCGAAGCACCTCAGTTTTTACATTTACCAGCAGCTCTGAGTAGGCTGCTTTGGCCTTAATGTGCTGGTTAATCCACTTTTCGTTGACCTCGTGGCCCGGGAAAGTCTCTATGAAGATCTTGCGGGGCATCTTGGCATGTCGAACCGCAAGGGTCATAACCATTTTCTCGTGACGGCGCAGGCGGCTCAGTACAGCACGTATGTGGCTGAGCAGCGGGTCAAACTGACGCGGCGTCAGTTTGAATGATTTGAACAGCTCTCCGAGTTTTTCCAGTTCAGCCTTGGCTCTGGCGTGGTCGCGCCCGTTTCTGGCGACGGATCTGCTGGTTTTGACGAATTGTTTCTGCAGTTCAGCAAAGCGGATTGCAGCCTCTTCCGGATCAGGGCCGGTAGCTGCTTCGTCTTCGCTGTCGTCATCCATGTCGGAGTCGTCATTGTCATCGTCAGACGAATTTTGCGCGGCAGCGCCGCTCATGGCGGGAGGAGGGATGTCGTCCGTGTTGTCCAGGTAGCCTGTGATCAGATCGCTGAGCCGCCGCTCTTCAGTGTCGATCAGTGCATATTCATTGAGTACGTGCTCTACGGTGCCGGGGAACAGCGCCATAGCCTTCATCAGCTCGCGCAGCCCCTCTTCGATGCGCTTGGCGATGACAATTTCGCCTTCCCGGGTGAGCAGTTCAACAGTGCCCATTTCTCGCATGTACATCCGCACCGGGTCTGTGGTGCGGCCGGCCTCGTTTTCGACCGCAGCCAGTGCGGCGGCTGCTTCAGCCGCTGCCACTTCGTCAGCGCCATTATCACTGTCGTCTTCATTCAGAATCAGAGAATCGGCATCGGGTGCGGTCTCAAACACCTTGATGCCCATGTCATTGATCATCTGGATGATGTCTTCAACCTGATCCGGATCAGAGATGGTATCCGGCAGGTGGTCATTGACCTCTGAATAGGTCAGGTAGCCCTGCTCCTTTCCTTTGGCGATCAGTGACTTCAGGCTGGACTGTGGTGCAATAACTTCGGCCATAAATTCTCATCTCCCCTGCAGGCACAGGGACGCAAAATGGGTAAATAAAAGCGAGCCGCGCATTATAGCGGTGGGCGGTAATTATGTATATCGACTTTCGGTGAATTTAGGACAGCTCAGACGCTGTCTGGATTTGGCGCGGGCGCTTCGGAGACGCGGGATTTGAGCTCATCTTTCAATTTCAGCAGGTGCAGTTTTTGGCTGATATCTGACAATATATTGTCAAGTATTTGAGTGAATTCCGCTTCGACGCCTTCCTGGGGGGTAATTTTTTCTGCCTGCAGCAACTGGGTCAGCTGGCCACCGAGGGGCGTGCCATAGCAGTAGCCGAGTAGGTGGTAGGTCTCCGTTGCCGGCTCCCTGCGTATTTTCTCGATCAAGGTAAGCAGCAGTTTGCGGGCTTCGTCCTCCGCATGGCGCAGGGGTTCAAGCTCAGCCTGAACAGTCAGCGCTATCTCAGGATTGCGCAGCAAGAGCTCAATGGCTTTCAGGCTGGCGGACTTGCGGATGGTATTCAGGCCTGCCGGCTGCTGAGTTGTCCTTGACCTGGCAGGGGGCTGAGGGGCCATCACGGCCTCTGATGGTTCGGGCTGGCTGCCTTTATCCGGGGGTGCGCTCGCGAGCAGCTGATCCAGAGACTCACTGCTGATGCCCAGAGTCTCAGAGAGCTTGTCCAGCATCAGTTGGCCATAAACGCCTTTTGGGAACTGGCGGATCAGCGGTTTGGCCAGATTGCTCAGCCGGGCCTTGCCTTCGATGGATTGAATGTCCAGGCCTTCAGAGAGCTTGTCGAAAAAGAATTGCTCCAGCGGCGTCGCCTGCTCGATCTCCTGTAAAAAGCCTTCAGTGCCGATCGAGCGCACCCGGGTATCAGGGTCCTCTCCGTCAGGCAGAAACAGGAAGCGCACGCGTCTGCCGTCTTCCATTAGCGGCAGGCTGGTCTCCAGAGCGCGCCAGGCGGCGTTACGTCCGGCCGCATCACCATCGAAACAGAACACCACCTCGGAGACGGCGCGGAACATACGGGTCAAATGTCTGGCGCTGGTTGCGGTACCCAGTGTGGCCACCGCGTTGCGGA
>Ga0255774_10001116_pt1 | contig 22577 bp, 13 predicted proteins | sample 101ome_17_FD_179972 | JGI IMG/M metagenome (GOLD analysis project Ga0255774, IMG submission 179972) | Coastal salt marsh microbial communities from the Groves Creek Marsh, Skidaway Island, Georgia - 101407AT metaG (version 2) | ecosystem: Environmental > Aquatic > Marine > Intertidal zone >...
TTAGAAAAAGATGAATTTTAATCAAATCACACCATCGTCACAACGCGACGCGACGCGACGCGCGTCGTCGGCGTCGTCCGCGCGTCGTCGGCGGCGTCGTTAATTAATACCACCGCGCGCACGGACGATGCCGCGGTTACGCCGGGACGCGTTCCCGACGTTTCCATACGATAAACCGTACGCCATTCAAGTAGATTTGATGCGTCGAGTGTACGACGCGTGCGAACGCTCCAAGACGCTCGGGGTGTTTGAATCCCCGACGGGGACGGGGAAAACGTTGAGTGTGCTCATAGGGGCGCTGTCGTGGGTGGATGATCGTCGTCGGGCGAGGTTGAACGGGGATAAGTTGGATGATTACCAATCAGATGATGATGATGACGTCAAAGTCGACGCTGACACCGCCGACGCGCGTTTGGATGGAAAAGAAAACAAAGCCACCGGTACGGTTGCTGAAGACGACGAACCGGATTGGTTGAAGGAATACGACACAAAAAGACGTAAATCCAACGCGGATGAGACGGAACGGCGCCGGGCGCGGATACGCGAGGATATGCGACACAGGGCGAAAACGGCGGAGACGCGCGCTCGATTGAAACGCGACGCCGAAGCGCGATTGAGAGACAAGATACAATCAAAGGCGACGACGACGACGACGACGGCGCTGGATCCACACGCAGAGGAGGAACGGGAATTTTTAGCGGATGATTACGATTCCGGGGCGGAACACGCGGTGGAGGATTTGAAGCTCTTGTTAAAAGATGATGAGGATAGCGATTCAGACGGTTTCGGAGCGTCGGCTTTGGAGGACGAGGACGAAGCGTTGCGTCCGGCGCAACAAATTATTTTGTGTTCGCGGACGCACTCGCAGTTGACGCAGGTGATTGGTGAATTGCGTGGTACAGTGTTTGGCGGGAAGAAAACGACAGGGGACGAGGAACAGGTGGCCGTCGCGGCGGTGGCGGGTCGAGCGCAGCTTTGCGTCAACCCGGCGGTGCGAAATTTAGGATCGGCGGCGCGCATCAACGAACGATGTTTAGACTTGAGTAAAAATAAAACGGGTGCGCGCGGGAAACCGAAAGGATGTCCGTACTTGTCAAAGCGAAGACGAGCGTTGCTCGAGCTCAAAGAGGCGGCGTTGGCGAAACCGATGGATATCGAAGATTTAGCGAAAATGGGTGAGACGCGGAGGACGTGTCCGTATTACGCCGCTCGATCGGCGCTTCCGGAAGCGGATTTAGTATTGATGCCGTACGCGTCTCTCTTACACGCCGACACGCGGGAGAGTTTAGGGGTGAAACTCGAAAACGCAGTCGTCGTTTTCGACGAAGCGCATAACCTCGTCGACGCCGTGCACAACGCGTACGGAGCGGCGGTGACGTTGAATCAGCTCGAGGACGTCGACGACATGCTCACGACGTACGTCAATCGTTTCAAAACGCGTTTGAGCGCGAGTAACCTGAGACATTTGCGCACGCTGACAAACATTACGCGCGCGTTTACCAAGGCGCTCGTCAAGGAGACGGAGGATACGACGAAACCGGAAAAGAGATTGTTGAGTTTGAATGACTTCCTCTTTGAGTGCGGACAAGACGTCGTCAACATGTTTAGCCTCAAGCGGTATCTCAAGGAGAGTAAAATTGCGCACAAGATTGCATCCTACGGCGAACGCGTGCGTTCTGGTCAGGCGTTGTCCATGAACCCGGAAGATTTCAAGGTGGAAAATATAGGAAACGCTAAAGTTGCCGTCGTTGGGTCGTCCGACGCGAGCTCTGGTGGAACGCGCGTCGGCGCCGTGCACGCGTTGGCGTCTCTCATCAACGCACTCGCCGGCGCGGATGCAGACGGTCGGATGATTTACGAACGTGGGGATGGTAAAGACACGCCGGCAACGCTCAAGTTTGTCCTACTCGACGCCGCGAGTCGGTTTAAGAGCGTCGTGGAGCAGGCGCGATCCGTCGTGCTTGTCGGCGGTACGTTGGCTCCGATTCCAGAGTTGGTGACGCAGCTCTTCCCGGATTTGATCAAGAATAGAAACGGAGACGCCGATGCGAAGAAACAGCAGCAGGAGCGAGAACGACGACATCAACTCAGAACGTTCACGTGTGGACACATAATTCCAAAGGATAACCTGTTACCGATGACTGTGTCCGCCGGACCGACGGGCGTGTCGCTCGATTTCACGCACGACGTCCGATCAAACGCGGCAGTCATGGATGAACTCGGACGCATCGTCATCAACGCGAATCGCGTCGCACCAGGTGGTGCGTGTGTCTTCTTCCCATCTTTCAAGTACGCCGACGCCGTGTGCGCGAGATGGGAACAAACAGGCGCTCTGACGACGATGCGAAGCGTCAAGGATGTCTACCGAGAACCACGTGACGCTTCGGCACTCGAACAATGCCTGCGAGACTATGCCGAATCGGTGCGAAGAGCCAAGGAATCCGGGACGAACCGCGGAGGTGGTATCCTCCTCTGCGTCGTGGGTGGTAAGCTCAGCGAAGGTATCAACTTTAAAGACGAACTCGGACGTCTCGTCATCATGGTGGGCTTGCCGTATGCCAACGTCGCCGACGCCGAACTCAAAGCCCGCATGGACCACCTCGACACGGGTATCGGCAACCAAGGCCGCGGCCGCGCCTACTACGAAGCTCTCTGTATGCGCGGCGTCAATCAAAGCATCGGTCGCGCCATTCGTCACGTCGGAGACTACGCGTGCATTCTCCTCTGCGACAAGCGCTGGGGCGTCTACGGATCTGGCGGCTCGAGCGACGCCAACAAAACCAAAGCCGCCAACGCGTTACCGGACTGGATCCGCGCCCGGTTACGCGTCCCGGAAAAATACGGCCACGTTCAACTCGCCCTCGGGCAGTTTTTCCGCGCCCGCGCCGAGGCGTCCGCGCGTCGATGACGCTACTTCATAGAGTGGAGCGGCGCCCGGTTGCATCGAAACCCAACATATTCATACTGTTTGTACATATAATAACTTTTTAGTTCGTTGAAACCAAACTGATTAATTCAATTCAACCTCAAAACGACGCGCGCGTCCATCCATCTGTGCCGGTGTGCTCACCTCGCCGCGAGTAAAACGGAAAGACCCGTCTCCATAGGCACTACCGAGGCATCATCGTTCGTCCGTCGTGTGTGTGAAGCGCGCGGTTAACGAAAATAAACTGAATTAAATTCAATTCTGAAAAGTTCATGACGCAGTCGATGACGGACGCGACGACGATAGCGACGCTGCGGGAGGAAAACGGACGACTCAGAGAGGAAATCAAACAACTCGTCGAGCGACAGGCGCGACGGGAGCTGGAATTCCGGGCAGAGTTGCGCGCGATGGCGTCGCAGTTCGCTTCGTTGGCGGCGTCTTCGGCGGTTACGAGCGCCGCGGCGACTACGGCGACGGCGAGGCAAATGACGGGTGAGGAACGCGCGGCGAGCATGCAAGCGGAAGCGGCGTTGGCGATGCGGGAGGCTTTGGATAGATTGAGCGCGGGGACGGAGGCGGAGACGAGTCGCGGGGTGAACGCAAAACCGAATCGACCGGCGACGGCGTGGGAGGTGCCAAACGCGTGGCCGCCGAGAGAGTCTTCGAGCGCGGCGACGCGCGAACGCGAACGCGCGATTAGAGAAGAGGAAGAAGAGGCAAAGATACGCGCAGCAAGAGCGGCTCGCGCGGCGAGAGCGGCGAATCGAGACGCGTTCGTCGGGGATTTAAGTTCGTTCTTTTTCAAGACGGCGAAGCACGACGCGCCGGTTTGGCGTAAACGCGAAGACGTCGTCGTCGATCACGTCCTCGAATCTGCTCGAGCGCACGACGACGAATACGACGACGAATACGACGACGAATACGACCACGTCGGTTCCCGCGCTTCCGACATTGAACGGATTCAATCCCCGGTGTTCGGTTCGTCGCCCAAAGCCGACGCGCTCGAACACGCGCTCGCCGATACCCTTCGCGCGCACGACGACGACGACGACGACCTCGTCTCCGCTCTCCTTCGCGGTGGTATCGAGGGTGAGCGCGCCGCCGATGTTTTAGCCCAGCGCCTCCGCGACGTCGGTTTCACCGCTTGATTTTCATCCGCTGCGTTGTAACGTGAAATCCAACTCCGACGCCAGCTTCGCCTTCACAGTTTGACGACGTCGCATCCATTGAGAGCGTTTCTCCCCGCCGCGCGCACGGCATCGCGATACGCCAACCTCGATTGCGTCGACGCGCGTTCGTCATCGCATCAAGACGCGCGCTCGGGCGTCGAGCGCGTCTCGACTGGATTCTATTTTCCAAATCCAATCCAGTCTGGATAGAGATCTGTCATCCACCCATCAGATCGCCGTTCCGATACCGTGAACGATGACGAACACGGACGCGAACGACGCGACCCGATCCGATGTCGTGACGTCTCGCGATCGCGCGCGGGCGGAGACGCTGGAGAGGGAACTTCGAGCGACGCAAGGGGCGGAGCGCGCGAGTCGGGCGAGAGAGGCGGCGTTGACGTGCGAACTGGAACGAGCGAAACACGAGACGTTGCGGGCGGAGCGGGAGCGGGACGCGCTTCGGGAGGCGTTGAGGCGGAGTGAGGATGCGTGTGAGGGCTTACGGCGGCGGATGATGGATGGATACCGGAGTGGTGGCGGTGTGTTGCCGTCGTCGTCGTCTTCGGCGTTGGTTTCGGCGAGCGGAGGCGTAGACGGGGCGCCGACGGGAGATGGAGTGACGTTGTGGAGAGAGAGGTGTCGTGCGGCGGAGGATCGAGCGCAACGCGCGACGGAAAAGCTGGCAGAGTTTGCGGAGAAGAGCGCGGGGGAGAGAGAGCGGGCGGTGTACGAGGCTGAGGAACGCGCGGCGAGGGACACCGAATCCAAATGGAGAGCAGAGATGGAAGAGTTGAGCAGGACGGTGCGATTGGACGCGCGCGCGCTCAGTTCTTCCAGGCAACGCGCGGTGGATCTCACGGCGGATTTGCACGAAGCGGTCAAGGCGCGGGATGAATGGAAGACGCGCGCCGAGGCGGCGCTCGAATCGTCGGAGAGCATGACGTCGACGCTCGCGCACATGCGTCACGCATTGGATGAAGCCAATCGAAGAGACGGTGGGGATACGAGCTCCGTCGTCGCCGCTGCGCAGGAGGAGAGTCAAAAACTCGCACGTCGTCTGCACCTGGCGCAAGAGCAGCTCAAAGCAGCGCAGAGCGTTTGCGACTCGCGGGAGGTAGAGCGTGAGAAGGTTTTGTTGGAACTCCAAAAGACGGTGGAACGCTTCAAGAGCGCCAACACCGAGCTCGCGGAGACTCGAGCCGAGAGAGAGCACGCGCTCGAGACGATTTCAATCGAACGCGCGGAGAAAGAGCGAGCGACGGGTGAGGTGCAGTATCTGCGCGATGAGATTGAGCGCTTACGCACAGAGAGCAGGAAGGAATCAATCACTCTGGATGCGCGACGCGAAGAGATTGATAAAATTGAAAAGGATCGCGCGCGAGAGCTTCAGGAAGCCAAGCGGGACGCGGCGAGACACGCCATGACGGCGCGTAATCTCGAGCGAAGAGTCGCCCAACTCGAACGCGAGAGCAATGGCACGAGCGAACACGCTCAAGAGTTGATGCGCATCCAGGAGCATTACGCGCGCGCACAAGCTGAAGTGCGCAAACTCTCTATGGAACGAGATTCCCTTCTCAGTCAGGTGAACGAGCTCGCCGAGCTCGTCGAGTCTGTTCGTACGCCGTCACCTTCGCTTCGACAAGCCTTGATTCATCGAGCACCGTTGAGCTCGATGAAACGACTCGCTCGCACCGACGAAGACGAAGACGATTTCCCGTACGCCGACGACGACGCCGAGATGGATGAAATTTTCAACGACGTCACCGAAAACGCATTGTTCAAGGAGACGGTTGAAGAATTTTTCGAGGAGGACGACGCTGAGGACGAACGTCTCGAGGCGGATCACGCGCACGCCTACGCTCTGGCGCAAAGACTCCGTTCGCTCGAAGCGCGCGCGACATCCTTGCTCTCACGAGACCCCGCCGCGCGCCGGTGACCGCGTCGTCCGTCCCTGTGCGCACACATTCTGTATCAAGTAATAACACAACTAGCACGCATCATAGCGCATCTACCGCGTCGTGTGCCAAATTCATTCATCTGCTCGTTCGCTCTTTTCCAAAACTCAACCATCCTGGGTAGACCAAGCCACACTGCACGCCTCTCGACATGGGTAAAAAGAAATCCGGTGGAGGCGGCGGCGGCGCGAACGACGTCCCGGCGCACCTCACCCGCGGTCCCGTCAACGCGGACGGCGTTGAAATCGACGTCACGACGGAATCTTTCAAAACCATCTGTGCTCGACACGCTTCAGAGTTGGAAGAGATCAACGCGCACGTCGCGAGCTTTGGGAACGGGAAGAAGGACAAGGACCGAGCGCTTCGCGCGGTTGGTGTGGTGTCCGATCGTCACTACGCTGAGATGGAGGCTTGGAAGGAGGTGAACGAGAGCGAAGATGAAGAGAGTGAAGACGAAGAGGATGGCGACGAAGCTCGCCGAGCCGTCGAAGCCGTTGCGGATGAGTTGGAGACGAAAGCGGTCGTGCGAACGGAGGAAGAGGCGAACGGGGAACGACAAAACAAACCATCCAAAGCAATGTTGCGGAAACAAAAGCGCGCGGCGGAGGAGGCGGCGCGTGAGGCGCGGATAGAGGCTGAAAAAGCGGCGCTGGGCCCGAGCGAGGAAATGTTAGAGAGCGACGTTTTAAAGTCGCGTCTCGCGCCTCTCGGGTTAAAAGTCAAAGATATCAAGGCGGATGGACACTGTCTGTATCGTTCCATAGATGACCAGCTCGTCATGGTGACGGGTAGTGGTTTTGAGGGTGGTTTTGAGGGGTTGAGACGTGCATGCGCGGAGACGATGCTCGAAAACGAATGGGATTATCGTCCATTCGCCGACGGGTGTGCAGAAGATGCGCCCGAGGCGAACGCGAAATGGGAGCGATACGTCAGTGACGTGCGAGATACGGCGACGTGGGGAGGGCAACTCGAGCTCATGGCGCTCGCTAAGGCTTTGGGGCGACGGATTCAAGTGTTTAGCGCTTCGATGCCCGTCGTAAACATGGGCGAGGAACACGACATCTCTGGGGCGCTTAGGGTGGCGTATCATCGCCACGCCTTCGGGCTCGGCGAACACTACAATAGCGTAGAAAATTCTTAATATCAATGAGTGTAATGAATGCGAGAGACATATATTGCGAGAATGTACTGTAGTTTGTTTAATGCATGCCGGTTCCGTGCGCGATCAATCCAAGCAAACCGCCCACGAGCACGACCAACGGCGCCTGCACGAGCGTCCAAGACCCCGAAGGAAGCTTGACGATGTGCGCGCAAAAAGTGCAAATAACGCCGATGCACACACTTGCCTCTGGGAACGGGCTAAGGGAACGAACCTTGAAGGCGATGTTGAAGACGGCGGCTACGACGAGACCCACCGCCGAAGCGTTGAGGCCCGGGAGCGCGCGCTTGTACACGTCCCACTTTCTAAATTTTCCCCAAAACGGCAACACGGCAAAGATGAGCATGACACCCGGACCGAAAAGACCGAGCCAGCAGCACAAGACGCCGACGATGACGTTGATTCCGGCGCGTCGAGCCGCCACGGCGCCGATGTATGCCGACAGGTTGAAGAGCGGACCTGGCATGGCTTGCGCCATGGCCAATCCGGCGAAAAACTGCTCCTCCGTCAACCAAGAGTTGGCAGCCTCCGTCTTGATGTACTCGATGCACGCAGTCCCAGCGGTGTTCATCGTAGCGCACGTTGTTTCGTACTGAACGACGTCGTTGAGTAAGAGCGGAAGCACCACTTGTCCGCCGCCAAAAATGATGGATCCCGTTCTCCAAAACGCCTCAAACCAGTGCAATTCCTTGTTGCCATCGTAATCTGTCTTCGGCACGACGGATGAGAGCGTGATGAGCGCCACCAACCAGCTAACGATGAGCACCGCGCCCGCCCACGGCTTGAGACCGAGATGCGCGACCTCGTCCACCTCGTCTTCCGCAGCCTTGACCGCGGCGCCATCCTCCTTCTTCGCCTTGGCCTCCTTCATCTTCGCCTCGCAAACCGTCACGCACCCACCAAAAGCGATGAGCGTCGGGAACAACCACGCCGTTTGGTAGTAATACGCGACGACGGCGCTCAACGCGCACAACCGTTTCGTCGTCGGCGTCTTGGCTTGACTCCGAGTCAACCCATCCGCCGCGCTCACGATGAGCGCCACGCCCGCCGCGGACAACCCCGCGGTGAACCCACGCAGCGTCGGCGACGGATTCACGAGCACTTCCGCCGCCCCCGCGCCCCCGAGAGTCATCAAAACCAACCCGGGGTACTGAAACAGAGCCCCGCTCAACAACCCCCCCAACGCGCCCCGTTGCGTCGTTCCCATCGCGAACGACATTTGCGTCGACGTCGGTCCGGGCATGCACTGCCCGAGGGCGAGCAGCTCGCTAAAAACTCCTTGCGTCATCCACGGCCGTCTCGTCGCGCGCTCGCCGACAAAGGTTTTATTAAACAAACCGATGTGCGCCGCGGGTCCACCGAACGCGGTCCAACCCATGAGTCCGAACGCGCTCGCGATCTCCCCGTACGTCGCTCGGTCGTCGCGTCCGGTGGTCACCGCCGTCGGCGCCGTCTCTCCGCCGATCTCCGCGTCGCGGGCGTCGCTACCCGCCGTCGTCATCGTCGTCCCAGGGCGAGCGCGAGCGGACGCCGTCCTCTGCGGTGTCGTTCGCTTTAGTGAACTTTTTCAAACTTTTTAATCCATTCACACTGTTTACTCATATGGTATAAGTTGTAACGCTTTTACGAAAAAGAAACGCACGCGCGTGACTCGGTCCGAGTCGTTCGACACACGCCGACGGACGGACGAGCGACGACGACGACGACGAGGGAGATGACGGCGGAAGAGACGATGACGCGAGAAAACGAGGACGATCTCTACGCCGCGCTCGGTGTGGGGAGAGACGCGACGAAGACGGAGGTGGGTTTGGTTTTGTTCTCGTTGGCTTTGACATAAATGAAGCGTTTCGATTGCTCGGCTGCGTTTGAGTTTTGACGACTGACGGAAGAGCGACTGACGGACGCGCGCGCGCAGGTGCGACGGGCGTATCGTAATTTAATCACTCGCGCGCACCCGGATAAAGGCGGGGACGCGACGACGTTCGCGAGGATTCAGCGGGCGTACGACGTGTTGAGCGACGACGCCAAGAGGAAGAGCTACGACGAGACGGGTACGTTTGAAAAGACAGCCGAGGAGGAGTTATTGGATGAATTCGGCGGCGGAGTGTTCCGGGACAAGCTGAAAGAGGAAGAAGCGAGAAAAGAATCGCTCGCGGAAGCGCTGGTGAAGACTGAAAAGGAAAAGGGTTCGCACACTGCGGGTTTCGAAGCGTGGATGCGAGCCCGAGGACCCGACGGCGTCAAGACGCTCGACGTGGACGACATGATTGATCGCTTCGGCGTCGTCAAGGGATCGTACGATGAGGTGGCTTTGCCGAAAATTCGTGGGTATCAAGTCGATGTCGTGTCGAAAAAAGAGGGTCGACCGAGCTTTGATCTCGTTTCTGTGCCGATTCCAGCCGCGCTTGAGTGGGGCGAGGTGCTCGTAAACATTCGCGTCGCTCCGGTGAATCCGGCGGATTTCGACGCGTCTGATGTCGAGCAAAAGGTTCCTTACGTCGCTGGATCTGATTGCGTCGCAACCGTCGTCAAGGTGGGTGCGGGTGTCAAGTCTCTTAACGAAGGTGATTGGGTCATTCCGTCCAAGGACAAGTGCGGCTCGTGGCGTTCGCTCGCCGTGTGGAAGGAGAAGGATCTCATCAAGCTTCCTGCGGATATGTTACCCATCGAGTACGCGGCGATGATTCGCGAGCTGTGCGTCGCGTATCGACTTCTTGAAGACTTTGGTAGTCTCAAGCCCGGAGATGCCGTCATCTTGAATGCAGCGACGTCGACGATTGGGCAGTGCGTCGTGCAACTGTGTTCGATGCTCAAGCTGCGCGCCATGTGCGTCATCCGCGCACGCAAGGATTTCGACAAGACGGCCGCTTGGCTCAAATCTCTCGGTGCCGCCGAGATTTTCAAGGATGAAGGTTCGATATCTCTCGCGTTACAAGATCGAAGCCTCTTTGCCAAGCCGAGACTCGCACTCGACGCCGTCGGCGGCGCGTCCGCGGTTCGGCTCGCGGAAGCGTTGCAAGCCGGATGTCCACTCATCGTCTACGGGAACGCCTCCGGGCGAGCCGCCACCTTCCCTTGGACGGCTTGGACAAAGTCTGCGCTCATCGTTCGCGGCTTCTCCCTTCGAAAGTGGATGTCTGACAACAAGAAAAAGGTGCCCAAGATGATGGACACGCTCGGCAAACTCGTGCGCGCCGATAAGCTCGCCGTCTCGTACACGGATTACGAGCTCGCGACCGAATTCGACGAGGCGCTGGAACACGCGCGCGAGGACGACAGGTGCACGAAAATCCTTCTTCGCGTCAACGATATCGGCACGACGTACGACAGCGCCGTGAAGGAAGGCGCGGCGGCGGCTTAATGGACCAAAAGCGCCTCGATAAATTTGTTTGGCACAATTCAACGGTTCGCGCGCATCACCGTTAATCGATCGACGATAGATGGGGAAGACAAGACGACAAAATATTTAAATAATTAACGCAACGACGTGCGCGAAACTGTGATTATATTTCATTCGTTTCCCTAAACTCTCGCGAACTCGAGCGTAGCGCGAACAAAATGAAAACCCAACTTCAACTCCCGAAAGCCGAGCGCAACCGAGGCGCGACGCTTAGTAGAGTTCTTCTTCCATGTGGGTCTTGACGGTGCAGTCAGAGGTCGGGTAGGCGACGCAGGTGAGCACGAAGCCGTTGCCCATTTGGTCGTCGTCAAGGAAGGATTGGTCGGATTGGTCGATGGAACCAGCCTGCGCGTCGTCGTAAAAGTGACAAAACCAGTCAGTCAATGCAATTCAAAACTCGAGTCACGACTCGTCAATTCGACCGAGGGTGCAATCCGATCGAGGATCACCACACACGCGGTGTCATCCAGTCGAGTGTCCTCGCCTCGAACGAACCGAACGTTCGAGCGAGTCATCATCAACCATCCACCCGCGTCGACGATCGACCCGACGCCGCGCGCGGATCTTCGAACGCCCGACGGCGAATCGAATCGAACGAAAACTTTCGCGTCGATTCAACCATCCTTCGCGCGGCTTGAGCGCGTCGCGTCGTCGCGGAACGGACGAAAAGGCTCGATCGGACGCCCGAGGATAATCGCGATGATCGGTGACGTCAACGTACCGTGACCTTGCCCGCGCAGGAGGAGCAGGCGCCGGCGCGGCAGGAGTACGGCAAGTCGATGCCGGCTTCCTACGAATCGGCGGAAAAAAATAAACGTTTCGTTCGTCAGTCGTCGGTTCTCGTCGACGCGGCGCGTCGGAACCCCCCCGCCGCGCGGGTTCCCGCAAGACGCGGATCGCAGGGGTTTCCCTCGTCGCTTCCCGCTTCCCGATGCCCGATGCCCGTCGTCGTCGTCGTCCACGCGCGGCGCTGAACGCATCCAGCGCCGCCGCCGCCGACGCCGACGGGGTAAAACAATCCACGCGCGCGTTCGATCCAACGTACCTCGGCGGCGTCGAGGATGTAGGTGTCGTCGGCGCACTCGATCTCTTGGGTACCCTCCGGGGTTTCGAGGGTGACCTTGTACGCCATGACGGTCATGCCGCGCGGCTTGACGGCCTTGCCCGCGTTCTTGCGGAGCGCGACAGCCTTGACGGAGACGGCAGCCTTGGAAGAGAGGGAGAAGGAGAGCGCAGACATTGTTTTTTACTTGGTGTTTTTGCGTGCAAAAAAGTGTCGCGTGCGAGCGGGTCGGCGCGGACGACGACGACGCCGACGGACGATCGATCGATCGATCGATCCATCGATCCATCGGTCGACGCGGTTCGGTTCGGTTCGGTCAAGTTGACGATTCACGACCCATCGAATGTAGACACACTGTTTTTGTACCAATAATGGAATTCCATACCAGTATCAACATCTAAAGTATACGTATGCTTATCCTATTCCATGTACTATCACACGATGTGTTACCCTCTTTTTATCGCGTCACACGTCGATGACGTGGACTCGCGGGCGCCAAAAGTGCGCGCGCTCGATGACGATGACGATGACGATGACACTGACGACGACGACGACGCACGCGACGACGAACGCTCGACGACGACGGTACGCGTCCACCACCCCGGCGGTCGGTGGCGCCGCCGCGCGCGTCGTCGGGAATCGCGGTGCGTCGCTCGGGAGTCGCGGTGGCGCGCGAACGCGCGCGAGCGGCGCCGGTGAGGAGGAAGAGACCGACGCGACGTCGACGACGACGTCGTCGTCGTCGTCGAACGGTGAGGTGCGACTGGACCCGTTCGGGTTCGGGGCGAGGCGGCAGGATGAACCGGATAAGATCATGCCCGGTTTCGACACGGCGGAGGGCGGGAAGGTGGGGCCGGTGGGGACGGCGGCGATTTCTCTGTTGCTCGTCGCGCTCTTCGGAGGATCCTTCTTCTTCACGTCGGTGCCGAGAGAGTCGGTGATGGAGATGGCGGCGAGGGATTTGGCGAATGATCCGGACGCGCCGACGCAGACGTTTGCGAGGAGGTGAGGTGAGGTGAGGTGAGGTGAGGCGTAGCGCGCGTCCGCGTCGCCCCGTCGGGCGGTTTTAATTGTATCTATCTCCTTCGATCGATCGACGTCTTTGAAAGTCTAGTTAAAAATGAGTAATCATTACATCGCGGTCGCACTGGCTGCCGCTGCCGCTTCTAATTTTTTGAGCACTGCGTCGGAGCCGAAAAAGTCTGCCAACGCCTCGGACGTGGGCGCGCCGCGAGCTCGGCGAAGCAGGGCGATGGCTCGCGCGCTCGCGTCGGCGATGAAGTCTTCCGACGAGCCCACCGCGGCGAGCGCGCGCGCGGCGAGACGTTCGCGCGAAGGTGCGAGGGCATTCATTCTGAGCGACGCGTCCACGTCTTTCGATGGGCCAACCTCCGCGCGAGCCTCGGGTTCGATGACGAGGCACTTGGACGCGTGACGCAAAAAGCGTTCGCGACGAGCGTCGTCGCCGTCGAGCGAGCGCAACAACGCGTCGCCCGAGGCAAACTCGAGACGGGTGAGAAAGCCTCCGTTCGTGTCGTTTTCGCGCCGAGCCAAGTCATAAATTTGCGTCATGACGTCAAAGATGTTGTCCCTGGCTTTCGACGGAACCGCGTCTAGTTTGCACAAGTCGTCGCATGCGGCGACGCACGCGAGCGAGCGGCTGACGACTTGTCCAGCGTTTGGTAAATCGAGCATGACTGTGTCCAGCACCACGCCCGCGCGAAGCAACTCACAGACGGCGTCCCACGCGCTCGATTGATCGTCGCCGCCGCGCTCTCGCGCGATGACAATGCCCACGGCGGACTTGAGCGCGTCAATCGCCGCCGGAATGACGCGCGCGTCGTTGGAACGGATGACGCTGGAAATGAAGGACCAAATGGTTGGTAAAAGCGCGTCGTACGCCGCCTTTCGCCTTCCAACTATGGAGATCAATCTCGGTATGATGCGTTCGGATGCGCGAACTGCGCTCGATTTGCTTCCAATCTGCATCTCGACCGCGTGTTCGCGGAGGTGATCCCACGTCTGCGCGTCGAAACGCTCGACGTCGTCGGCGTCCAAGACGCCCAGAAGGATATCCAACGCTCGATCGTCCGAACGCGCGAGCTCACCGAGCGCCGCGCAAGACGACTTCCAAATTTCTCGCGTCCACTCGTTCGCGCCTGCGGTCGACTGCGAAAGACGCGTCCGACACGCCGCGAGCACGGCGTCGACGGCGTCGAGCGGCGCGTTTACATCCGCGCCGCCGGCGCGTCGAGCCAACGCAACCAAAAGATTCGCCGCGCGAGGAACGCAATCGAACGGTATCACGATGTGGTCTTCGTCATCGGCGTCGAGCGGCTTGCCGTTTTCCAACGCAAACAGCAACGCCGTCCTCAGCGCTTCGGCTGAGGCATCCACATCAAAGGACGTCCCGCCCGCGCACGCCTCCTCCATCGTCTCCAGAGACGGCTCCCATCCAGCGCCGAGCGATCCCGAGAACCCCTTGACGAGCTGCACGACGCACGAAGTCACCATATCACGCGCCCGATCGTTCTGCGCATTCTTCATCGCCATGGTGAAGGGACGCATGGCGTCGAGCTGCGTTGACGCTCGAGTGGACTGCGCGCGAATGAGCAACCTGTTGGCCACTTGACGCAACGAATCCGTGGCGTGCAAGACAACCTTGTCGTCTGGATGCTTGACGCTCTCGACCAAGTGTTCGGCGACGACGTTCCACAACTTGGACCAAACGAGACGCACGCGCGTCATGTTCGTGGCGGCAATTTCGGCGAGGCGCAACAGGGCGAAAATCTTCCCGGGCGCGTGAGGCGTCCTATCCGGATTCCAAAGCTCCGCGCGAGACACGGAGGCCACCGCGGATGCGTACGCGAGAATCTCATCCGAATCGAAACGCGTGCTCAGGGCGAAGACGCGCTCAATCGCTTCGCCACCATGACTCACCAACCACTGCTCGACGGCGCGTTCGGCGGCGGCGATTTGCTGTTCGACAACTCCGTTCGCGGCTTCGGACGCCGCCACGACGTCTTGCATGCGAAGCGGTTCCCGAAACACGGCGCGCGTCGCTTGGGTATCGATCGTCACTCCGGCGCCGATGATGGCGCGCAAGTGTTCGAGTCTGGCGACGACTTCCAACACGCTCGCCCAAGCCTGGACGCCTCCCAGGCTCGACTCGCTCGCGGCGAGCTCGAGCAACGTGCTCAGCGCCTCCTTGCTCTGAAGAGCGATTCCTTGAGGTCTGCCGAAACCCGGCGCGGAGACTAAAAAGGAGCAAATATCATCGCGGAGCATGGGGAGCTGCAAAGACGTGGCGAGGGAGAGCATGGCGCGCGCGCCCTCGAGGGGCATCGCGGCGTGGGCTTCATCCGGCGCCGCCTCGAAAGCAATCGAAAGCGCCATGAGCATGTACTTGCCCGCCGCATCGAGCATCGGACGAGCGAGTCCCGGTTCAGAGGCTTGCACGAACAACGCGCTGGATGCCTCATCGGCGCCGCTCTCCTCCACACGCTTGAACATCGCCTTCGTCGCCTCGAGCAGCGATGCCGTCTCATCGCTCGCTTCTTTGAGCGTGGAGCGGTGTCTCCACGGAGCGGCAAATTTGAGCACTTGCGTCAACGTGGACGGCGGCTTGCTCGTCGAGGACTTGTTCGTCGACGTTGTCGGGTCGGCGGCGTGCATTTTGATTTCATTCGCCACGACGCGCGCGTAAATACCTGCCACGGCGTCGGCGTCGAGCTCGTTCGTCGCCTCAGCCGCCGTGGCCATGATGACAAAGTCTTGTTCGCTCATCTTGAGCGCGGCGTCCGTCAACGGATTGTGCGCATCCGTGTTCAACATGACGATGGCAAAGGCTAAGATGTACGCCGCATCCGTCGAGGGAAACGCGTCGTGGTTGCACGCGCAGAATCTCGCCGCGAACGCCTCCATGAGTCTATCAATCTTTTGTGCCTCGCCAGGAAGCTTGAATCCACCGAGGAAAACGCGCAGAGCGTCGTCAATGGTGAGCGAGGTGAAATCGAAGCCGTGTACGTACGCTCTCATGATGGCCATGGATTCGGCGTCGGGTGAGCCGAGCAACTCTCCAATCGCGCCGGGGCTGAGTCTCGAGCTCGAGTCGCGTAAAAACGCGGCTGACTGCTCCGGATCGTTCGATCGGGTCGCATCGGCGAGCGCCTGGGGAGAAGGCTTGGCGTTGAACGCCTCGACAGCTTTTTCCACCGTCACCTTGGTCTTCTTTGCCTTTTGAAATCGAATGGCTTCTGACTCACCCGCCGCGGGCGACGACGGCGTCGATGGTTGAGAGTCTTCGTTTTGATCCGCCGTAACCTCGTCGTCGCCTCGCGCTTCGTCTTCTTGAGCGCCGTCGGCATCCAAAACTGGCACAGTCGCGGCGGCGGCGGCGACGGCGACGGTACCGATGGGACTCTTCGGCGTACTAATCACCGGCGGGCGCCTGTTATTCGCCGCCGTCACCGGGCGAAGCTCGCCGTCGAACCCATCATCGCTAAATCTCTGCTCTTTTTTCTCCTCATTCTCGCCAGATCCTTCGCCGCGCGCGTGCCAAGATTGCAGCGAGCGCAGCATACTAAAGAGACACGTGAGCACCGCGTCTCGCTCTAAAATGTCCATAACTTGCGCCGCTTGCGCCAGCGCCATCATCGTGCGCTCGTACAAATTGTCCGCGTGTAAGTCACAATCGTAGTTGACAAAGACATCAACCAAGACTTGAGAGTCTGAAGCCAAACGACGCACCAGTCGCAGCGCGGCGATGCGCATCGCCGGGCTCACTTCGCCGCTCTCGAGCGGATGGAGGGCCATCATCGGGTACAACGCCGCGACTTGCTGCTTCCAGTGCGCGCGACCGCGTACGACGAGAGTGCCGTACGCCATTCGCGCAATGGAAACCAAAATGCCGATGCTCTGCTCAGCCTCCGATCCCGGTGGCACTTGGAGCAAAGCGTTGCGCATGAGCGCTACAGATAACGGTTGACGAAGCTGCGCGTGGAAACGCTCGAGCCAGATGGACGCGCGCGGACCCTCCAAGAGTTGTCTCAAAATGTCCAGCGCTAACGCTTTGGAATGCGTCAAGTACGCATCCTGATCTACGGGACCCTCTCGAGCGGCAATCTTACACAGCGTGAGCAAGAGATTTAAAACGTCTCGCAACGCCCCAGATTTCGGCTCGCCAGTGGACTCATCCAAGACCATCGGACCCTCAGTCGCGAATCCAGGTTCAGCGCGTTTAAACGCCGCGTTGATGATTTGCGTGAGCGCCGTCTTGGCGACGCCTCTCAGGGTTTCATCCTCGCCAATCATCGCGACGTGAAACACCGTCCGAATCGATTGCATGAGCGCGTCGCCCCTCGCGCTAAACGCCGTCAACGAAGACGAAGACGTCGACGTTGACGCTACGTCATCCGCTTCTCCGCGCGCGCCGTCAACGGTCACCTCATCGCTCTCCGCCCCCGCGCACGCCGCTAAGAGCACCTGCACCACTCCCATACCCACCGCGCGTCTCGATTCCGCGTCGCCCGCCGACGCCGCGTTCGCCCCATCCACCGTCGCCGTCCCGGCGCATCCACACACCACCGCCAACAACTCGGCGCACGCCAACGCGTCCCCAACCTCTCTCACCCCGCACCCGCTCGACCCTTCTTCCACATCCACCCACGTCTCGCACCGTCCTCTCAACGCTCCGCCGCTCGTCAACGCTCTCGCGCAATCCAACGCCGCCCATCTCTGTCGCGCATTTCCACCCATCATAGCCAGTTTGCACGCCTCCGCGGCGTCCCTCGCGAGATCGTACGCCGAGTACTCTCCGTTTTCCCGCTCTGCGTTCGTTTCGTACGCCTTGAGCGCGTCTAAAAGCCCCCGGGTAACCGGGCTCGCGGTCACTCCGTGCAGCGCGAAGAATGAAATTTCATCTTTGATCTTACGAAGCGCCGGGTCGCTCACCGCGCGCACTTGCGACGTCTCCAGCGGGGCGCTCGACGACGGCGTCGACATCGCTCCGTCGCGTCTCCCGAACCGTCGCGAGTCCACGCTCGTTCCGGCGCTTCGCGGAGTGCGGGCACCTCGCGAGCGTGAATCTGTTTTTCTGATCCACTCTTCAAAGCTTTGTGACGCATTCGCAGACGCGACTGATTATTATCAACGTATTACAACCGATGCGGTGCGAACGGCGGGGCGGTTCGAGAAGAAGAAGGAGGCGTTGGAAACGATGGTTATGATGGATGCATCGTCGACGTCGACGTCTCGAGAATGTTAATGATGGGTGTTCCGGCGCGCGCGCGCTCGACGGATCATCGAGGCTTTTCAATCGGCGGGCTCGGACTCTTCGGCGGCGCGAACCGGTCAATGTCGAGCTCGTCGACGAATTTTTTGCGAAGCGCCGGATCGGTGATCTTGGCGAGCTTGGCGACGTCGTCTCTAAAGTCGTGAGCGATGACAAAGCCTGGGAACGCGTCGACGTCCTCGGTGATGAGGTCCTCGCACGAGGCGTCGAGGGTGATTTCGTACACGACGTTTTGAGAAAAGGTATTCATACCCGGGGCTTGTTCGCGGGCGACGCCGGTGAGGTAGGCAAACATGAGCCGGAGGATGGCTTGGTGACTCACCACGAGCAGTGGTTCGGTGTACGACTCCATCTCCTGGATGCAGGGCTCGAGGCGCGAGATCAAATCAAAGTAACTCTCGCCTCGCGGGTAGCGATAACCAATCTTATCCATCGATCTGAGGTACGCCGCCTGCGGGTTCTTCTCGACGATTTCTTCCGGCGTCATCCCTTCGCAGTCTCCCGCGAAAATCTCGTCAATGTTGCGATAGACTCTCGGTGACATTTGTTCCCAGTCGCCGTCGTGAATGACGGGGTGCTCGATGTTGGCGGCGGTTTGAATTGTTCGCAAAAGAGACGACGTCCAAAGCCGCGCGCGTACCGTGTCGTGAGTCTCGACCCACTCGGATGATGCGCTATCACCGCTCGCGTCGCGTCGCATGCCGCAAATCTTTTCCAACGCAAACCTACCCAAAATTTCGGAAAACGCCACGCCCTTTGCCGTGATGGCAGAGTTCCCACCCAATCGTCCCGTGACGTTGTATTCGGACTGCCCGTGTCGACACAGATAAATCTTGTGCGCCGTCGGGTGCGTCGCGGTGAGAAACTGGACGATGCGCTGCGGCAGATAGGCGCGCATCTTATTCGTCAGCACTCGTTCTCCGTAATTGTACAGCTTGATGTACGACAAATCATCCTCGCTTCCGTCCTCTTGCAGCGTCACGTACAGCTTTCTGTACTCGTCTATCCGCCGTCTCCACGCCTCTTTCGCCTCTTCAATCTCCTCTTCGCTCACTTTACCGTTCCGCACGTCCCTCGCGACGCGTTGCGCCAAAACCTCTTCGACGAGCTCTTCGCGAGTCAGCGTCGTCTCGATGAAAATCGTCTTCACCTTTCGCGACCCACCCCCAAGGTCTCGTTCCTCCGCCTCGATCGCCGCCAAATCCTTCAAAATCGCCCGTCTCCGCTCTTTACTTGTCCCACTCCACGTTTCGTAAAACGTCTTGCTCGCATCGCTCGAGTACACGACCGCCACTCGTCCGCTATCCACGTGTTTCGCGTTTGCGTCTGAAAACGTATCGATGCCGTACTCCTCCCTCAACCGCTCCGTGTGTCGTCTCCGCACCGACCCGTCCTCGTCCTCCGTCGCGTGCTCCGTCGTCGTCGCCCCACCGTCCGTTAAAAACTCTCTCAACTGCGACGAAATGCTTCGACCCGACTGATTCGACGCCGATTGATTCGCCGACGCGACGTCGAACGCGCGACACCTCGCCCCGTGGAAAAATCTCAAATATCTCTTCAACCGCAGCGCGATCGTCCGCTTCCCTCGGAGCGGGAGACCGATGAAGACGAGGACGTGTCGCTCACCAATGTTTCCCGCGAGCGCGGCGATCGGCGGGGGCACCGTCGTCGGCGCTGGGTTGTAGGATTGCGCGCGAAGGAGGTCCTCTTGCGACTTGGCGTAGAGTCTCGGGCTGTACTCCTCCTCCTCCTCGCCGCCGCCGCCGCCGCCGCCCGTCAACGGCGCGGTCGCCGCTACGACGCTCGTCGGTGCGTTCGTCATCATCTTCGGTGCGAGGCGCGTTCGTTCACGAAGACGCGCGTCGCGCACTGACGCGATGGATGTCACGCGCCATCACGATGACGAGTCACGCGCGATCGACCGTTTCGGTTTTACTCTGCGTCACACACCGACGCGACGACGACGACGATGACGACGACGATGACGACGCGCGTCCGCATCGCGACGACGTTGACGCCGACGACGGCGCGACGAGATGGACGAGATCGACGACGCGGGAGCGCGTTACGAAGTTGTCGGTTTGACGCAGTCGATGACGATGACCATCGTCACGATGATGTCGATGATGCCACCCGACGACGACGACGCGGGACGACGCGACGAACGCTGGGAGTGTCGACGGCGATACTCGGGATGACGATGACGGCGAAAAACCCGGCGATGGGGGCGAGCGAAACGTCTCAGTCACCCGTCGACGCGTTGACGTCGGCGTTGCCGGACCCGTGGGCGGAGAGCCGACGCGCGCGAGCCGAGCTTCGGTCGAGACAAAGGCGCGCGTTCGACGCGAGGTTCGTCGCGGAGAAACAGGCTAAGGAAAAGGAGGATGATCGCGCGCGGGCGGTGTACGCGGAAGCGGCGGCGAAGAGGAAAACGAGGATACGGTTGGAGCGGGAGGATGAGCTGACGCCGGAACAAATCGACGAAGAAGTGGAACGAGCGGGAAGAATGGCCAGGGAACAAGTCGAACGCGGGCTCGAGGCGGAAGAGATTGAACTCGCAGAGTATGAGAGGATCATGGCTGAGCGACGGGCGACGGCGGAGGCGCGGAATGCGGAGTTTTTAGAGCGCGCCGAGGACGTGTTGGAAGCGTCGGGAGAGGCTGTCGAAATCGTCGAAGTCGGCGACGCGGACGCCACCATGTCGTGGACTGATTGATTTTATTCATTAAACGGCGGGCGAAACGCAACATTTGTTATATCATTATTACATTCATCATCACAATGCTACAAGTGCGTACCGTTCGCGTCATTGGGGAAGAAAGACTTCGTCGAAACCGAGCACGCGCGGGACGAGATACACCAAGATATGGCGAATCGCCGCGCTCTCGCCGTAAGACACCGGGACGGAGTGAAATGATTTGTTCCCCGCCGACGTCGTGCTGAGATTGACGAACAAACCGCCCGAACCGTCCGGCATCGGCTCCGTCTTGAATCCTTTGTTCACGGCGCCTCGATTCGCGCCTCCGGCGCCGGGATCGTGGAAAAACGAACACGGTGCGTTCGCCGCCATGCGATCGGCCAACTCGGCCGCTTCGGTTCCGCTCAACATGAACGATCCTTTGTTTCCCCAGTCGTACGCCCGCGGTGCCGTGGACGAGGCGAGCTCAAAGAGAACGCCTCCGGCGCGCTTCATGATTTTCCGTCCGCCGGCGTCCGTCTCAAACGTCGGTCGCACGCACTTGATTTTCAACGCCCCCTTCGTCTTGTACACGCCGTAATCGACGAAAACGTTGTTGCTGTTACTAGAAGTGCCGCTTCCTCCATTTGTGTTTGACGCGTAGTAGTTTCCACCGCCGTTACCGCCGCCAAACTGTTGCTGTTGTTGTTGCGGCGGTTGTTGTTGTTGGTACGCGCCGCCGCCGCCGCCGCCGAGACCACCACCCGCCAACGGCGGCGGTCGCATCGCCCCTAAATCAGAAGACATCGACCGCGAAGGCTGTTGTCCCGGCGAAGACGACGACGACGCCGTCGCCCGAGTCGTCGTCGACGTCGCTCTGCGCGCGAGTCGCGAATTCTGCGTAATCGCCTCGGCTCCAACGACGCCCGTCGTCAACGCCGACACCGACCGTCTCCCCGCGCCGCGCTGACCGCGCATCGTCGTCACACCATCCAAACCCCGATTCATGAACCGTCGCGCCACGCTCGCCATCGTCGTCGTCGGAAGCGCGCGCGTCGTCATCACCCAACTAACTCGTTCTTTTCAAAAATTTCAATCAAAATCAACGCGCACGAACGTCACGAGCGGTACGAACGGCACGAGCGACGCGAACGCGATTCGACTCGATACCACGCGCGCGGCGCCGTTCGTCGATCCGCGCTTCGGTGTATCGCGCGACGCGCGTCCGTTCCGTCGACGAACGCGGTCAGCGCGCGTGCGGGTCCGAGTACATTATATGTGTGTACTGTATGCTCATACGTATGATCACACAGTCACACACAGTGGGCCCCGCGATTCGAGCGCGGAAGCCGCGTTCTTCTGGCTGTGACGTTTTTAAATGTACGCATATATACCGTTAAAAACCCTCGAATACGTACATGGACGAGATATTTCGACACTTTGACGAATCGCGCGCTCATCCGCGGACGGACGCGTCGCCGCGCGCGAGAGCGCGACGGACGTCGCGAACGACGACGCGGAAAAAACGACGCAAAAAAAAACTTCGCGATGCCGCGCGCGTCGACGGCGCTCGGGACCCCGGACCCGGGCGCGGGCGCGGGGCGAGGACGAACGCGCGAGGACGCCGATGCGGTTAACTGCCGCTCGCGAAAAAGGTTGCGATTACGAGTCGACGATTCGACGCGCGTCGGCCGCGTCGGCGCGATCGTCGCGCTGGTGATCGCGGTGACGTGCGGGACGATACCCGCGGTGCGAGCGATGTGCGACGAAACCGTGAGCGGGCACTTGCAGAGAGGGTATCGCGGATGTCAGACGAAGACTGTCAGCGGACGCACGTGTCAGGCGTGGGCCTCGCAGTCGCCGCACGGACACGGCAACTACAAACCCGGGACGACGTACGACACGGGGTATCACAACTATTGCAGAAACCCGGATG
>Ga0255774_10001132_pt1 | contig 22423 bp, 21 predicted proteins | sample 101ome_17_FD_179972 | JGI IMG/M metagenome (GOLD analysis project Ga0255774, IMG submission 179972) | Coastal salt marsh microbial communities from the Groves Creek Marsh, Skidaway Island, Georgia - 101407AT metaG (version 2) | ecosystem: Environmental > Aquatic > Marine > Intertidal zone >...
GAGTTGGTTGGGCCACCAGTCGTTGTTGTTCGTTCCGCGGTTGGGCGAGGTTGCGCCACCGTGCATGACGGGGCACTTGGCATCGGAGTCTCCGAGATGTTGCATAGCGCCCAGTCATGGATGGCATATTTAAGATTGAGTTTCATTCTCAATAGAGGAACGGTTATGCGATTTGGTCCGGACGCCAACGCATGGACGGTACGCCGTTGATCACGATGGTGAAATCGCGCGTGTTGAGTGAATGTCCCGAGTTGGACGACGGTGGGTTGCAGCTTGACCGTACGTTGGGAATGCTGTGCTCCTTCCTCAGCGTGGATGATTTCGTGTCGTTCCTGACCTCGCCGTCCTTTGCCGGCTATGCGCGATCGGCAGAGCCGTGGGTCGTGTTTGAAATCGGCTTGTACACGGACCACACCAAAACACTGGAATTCATCGCATCCGCCGACACGAACCGGTTCGTTGACCCGGGCATGACCGGTGTATTCGCAGACCATGTTGCCGTGTGTCAAACCGGTGATGACATGAAACAAGCCTTGGGGCTGTGGCTGGCCCATGTCACGCTTCAGTAGAAGATGGAACAACAGGTCAACGAACCGTCTGCGGCTCGAATCTCGCTCATATCAAGGGCGATGACCTCGAGACCGAGGCCTTCCAGAGTGGACTGAACCGTGGGGTACCCCTCGGCCATCAGCACCTTGCCTCCTGGGAGCCCGATGGTGTTGCAACCGTAGACTTCTTCCTCGGGCATCCACAACACCTCGCAGCCATCGGGTAATTCGCCAAAGGCGTGTTCATGGAGGTAACCCTTGGGGGCTAAAATCACGTTGTCGGTTGGCGTCGAGGACACGCTGGTCAAATGGAGGGCGTGCCCTGGAATGTCGATGACGCGCAACTCGTAACCGAGTGTGTCGAGCAAACTTCGCAACGAAGCGATGCCAAGATCATTGGTTCGGGTGGACCGCCCCACAAAGAACAGGTCACCCAATCGGATGATGTCCCCGCCATCCATGCGGGCTTCTCCACCCATGTCGCAGGTTTGGACGCCGTCGAGGGCGTCCATCAGGAAATCAGCGATGGGGGGCTGTTCGGCAACCCGACTTGGATGGCCGGGGACAGGGAGCAGCATGTACCCGTCGATCACGACGGCTTGATCCTCGACAAACATGCAATCCGGATGGCGTTCATCGGCCTCTAGGCAGTGCACATTCACACCGTTGTCTTCCAACGCATGGATGTACGCCCGATGTTGGGTTCGAGCCAACTCCACGTCGGTTGGGCCCGAACCGAAGTAACGGGCCAACGCCTTGGTGAACGAGAGCGGCACGCCACGAACAAGAGCACGCCGCTTCTGGTCCAACCGCACGGTGGCCATGGTCGCACGGAGAACGGTGCGGTCTTAATCCTTCGCCACTTTCCTGCATTGGGTTTCCGGCGAATGGAAATGGGCGTGGCTGTTGGGGCACCGTTGACTTCAACAACACCAAGGATTTGGGCGTTGTATGGCTTACCTTCGATGCCGAGCAGTGTTGCTCATGACGCTCATGTTGCTGGCGCCTCTCGCCGGTTGTTTTGGTGAAGACGGCGAGCCGACCCTTGACGAACGTGCCCTGATGGTGCTCGAAGCCGACGCCCTCCAAGGAGGCATGTGGCAAACCATCACCCTCGAAGCGCAGCAAGACCTGGCGGTGTTCATCCCGTACTTTGTCCAGGACCCCGGCTCCATGCGCGCTCAGAACGGCACCGTGCTGGACCTTGCCAAGGGTGATCAACAAAACGTCAACGTGCTGTTCCCCCCTCGAAACGACGACGTGGTGATGTTCCTCGGTGAGGCCGGTCGAACGGAGTGGCCGATTCGCGCCTCCGACGAATCGTGGATGGCGTGGCTTGAGGACCGAAGCGGCGGCTCCAGCGTCCAAGCGGTTCCCAACGAAGACGAAGGCGGCGTGTGGCCGTGGCTGGTTCCCGGCAACCGTTCGGGTGGTGACGTGGCGGTCGTCGTTCTGGAAACCACGCGCCCCATGCGCGAGGACTTGACCGAAGACGAAGGCGTGGGCGCCAGCGCCGGCTGGGTCAACGGCCGTGATGTGTTTGAATGGGTGGAATTCATCACCGACGACACCCCGTGTGCCACCTGCGGTCCAGACGGAGCGGTTGGCTACCTCGACCGATGGATCGGCAACGCCAATCCTTCCTACGAGCACGCCATCACTTACTTTGAAGGCGTCATGCAGGGCTACGGCTTGGACGTCCAAACCCATCGGTTCCAATCCAACACGGCGTGGGCCGTGAACATCTGCGGGTACAAGACGGGCACGGTCTACCCCGACGAATGGTTGGTCTTCGGCGCTCACTTCGACATCGCGCCCCCTGTGGCGTTCACACCCGGCCCCGACATCCCCGGTTACGGCACCCGACACGGTGCCTACGACAACGCCGCCGGGTCCAGCATGGTGCTGTCCACCGCTAGCGTCCTCGCAGAATTCGATGCACGACGAACGATGGTGTTCTGTTTGTGGTCCTCGGAAGAAGAAGGGTTGTGGGGTTCACGCTCCTTTGCCAACGACTTGCCCGACGGCGTGACCGTCAGCAACTACCTCAACCTCGACATGGCCGGCATCAACTACCCCGGCGACTACGCACTTTCAGTGTACCTCGGACCGGACGGTACCGGGGAGGCCATCGATCAGGCCGGCATGTACCACCTTGCCGAATGGATCGGTGCCGATGCGTTCGACCTCGCCTACCAAATGGAGCGCGGACGCGAAGAGTGGTTGGCGGGTGGCGAGAGCCCGCTGTGGCAGAACCAATACGAAGACATGGTGGCCATCTACGAATCGCCCACGGCCCGCAGCGACCACCAATCCTTCCAGGACATCGGTGTCGCCACCTTAGGGTGGAACGGTGTGGTGGACGGCTACCCCTGTTACCACCGCAATTGCGACCAGCTCTCCACGATGGAGGAGTACATGGTGACGGACGATTCAACGGGTGAAGCCAACCTGGTGCATTCGTGGGACATCGTGACCTGGTGGGCCGTTTACGCCTTCCTCCACATGGACCAAACCCCCGTGCCCAACGAACTGTGATCACAGCGTGAGCAGGTGGCGCAGATCCTCGAGGAACAGGTCGAGGACCCAATCGTTGTCGCCCCACCACACGCGTTGTTGACCGAACCGGTCCACCAGAACGGTCCCTGTTTCATGGTTGATGGTGTAATCGTCGGGGTGGTGGCGAGCGGCGCTGCTGTTGGTGTCTTCAACCGTGAGACCAACGCCAAAATTCAACCAGACGTTCTGCAGGCGCTGCATGGGCTCGCTGTTGGTGTCGTTGTTGGTCACGGTGAGGTGCGTCCACTCGCTGGATGTCCCCGTTTTCCATTCGTGAAGCACCGTGACATTATCCCGCCACGGGTCGACGGTGACCGTCAAGAACGTCGTTCGGTTCAATTCGTCGCTGGTCAGTTGTGATTTGACCCACTTCATGTTGTGCGTGACCACCGGGCAAATGTCGAGGCAATTGGTGAACAGGAAGGCAACGACGAGCGTGGTGTTGGTTGCTTGCTCGGCGTAATTCCATGGCTCCCCCTCGCTGGTGGTCAGGGTGAAGTCGTTGACCTGGACCGAATCGATGGGGTCGCCATGAGGTGCCCACGGTGCTGCAATGTCAGGCCCGGTGCATCCGGCCAACAGCAAACACAGGGTTACTGCCACGGTCATGAGCGATTTGGTCATAGCGTTCCTTCCAAACGGTACGGTTCATCGATGTCCAGCTGAACGAGGTAAAGGCCGGTGGAAATACAAGAGGCGTACGTGATCCCATCGTGATGCTCGACCGCCCACAGGAAGGGCACCCAGCCAAAGTCGTAGAAACTGGAATCCAATGGCGTGCCGTCCTCACCGTGAGGCAAGTAGTACGCCACAGTGGCCTCGGCGTGGGTTCCAACGCGGTCGTTTGGGTCCGTGGGCGCAACGAGGGTTTCGACATCCACGACCCACAAGCCGGCGTGGTAGTGAGAAATGTAGAGACGGCCGTCCCAACCGCCGCCATGGCTTTGGTCGGTGGATTCGGTGGTCTCAAAGTGCGTGGTGTCGAGGTTGTGAGGGGAGAACAGGAGCCACTCGTCATCGTTGGGGTGTGCTTCGCAATCGGCCCCATAGCAGTGGTCCTCGGCGTACGGAATCTCCCAATCACGAATTAAACGAGGTAGGAACCTGAACTGACCGTCCTCAAGGACGTAGTCCGTCGTGTCAATGAGGTAGATGATGCCGGTCCCCACATGGGTGGACAACACTTCCACCGCTGCTGTGACCAGGTGGACGGGTTCGTCCGAGTAACCGACGTGGGACAAATCCACCATTTCGGGGTAGGGTTCGGCGTAATGGATGTAGGACACGCGCCCACCGTTTTCGTTGCCCGTGGTCCCGCTGTCGGGTTGGCCGTCCTCATCAAGGTCGAGGAAATCCATCCACTGGCCCACTTCAGGCGCTCGCCACCGGCACAACAGCGGGTTACCTTGGCCGGTTTTGCACAGGGTCGCATGAACGGTGTAGGCTCCGGGTGAATGCACGGGATGCGGAACGTCGGTCACGTCGCCGATGCGAAGGCCTGCTTCCCAATAACTGCCGTAGACAAAAGTGCGACCAAAACGCGGATCCGTGGGGTCTTCACCCGGCCACGTTTGGACGGTCATGTCGTGAATGTAGATCCACCCACCACGCGTCGTCGACCAAGCCACCTCGTATTCGCCCACCTTCACGATGGTGTGGCCAAGGCCTGAAGCAGGGACACCGTTGAGGTTTCGGGCCGCAGAGCCGTCCAGGTTGAGGTGGGCGATGGTGACACCCCCGCAGGCTTCTCCGATGGAATCGTTGCACTCGCCGTAATCGGGGTTGGCGATGAACAGGTACCACTCACCGTCGATCATGTGGGTGTAGAGGTTGTGCGGGCCGGTGGGGTGGTCCACGTCGTACCAGGAATCGATCCACGTGGGGTTGGTTTTGTCCGTCACATCGATCAAGACCGCCGATACCTGTGAGGGTTCGCTCCATTCGCCCACGTTGGGGTCGGCGTTGCCCGGGTCGATGAGTTGGTTTTGCTGGATGATGTACTCGCGACCGTTGTACTCGAGGTACTTGACGTCGAGCACCTGCGTGTTGGGGTCGTTGAACACGCCCACAACTTCGGTGTTTTCCGGGTCGGTCACGTCCACAATGTGCATATCGTTCCAGCCTGCCAAGTAGGCATACGTTCGGCCGTCGGCCGTGGAAGCGACCTGGACTTCGGCGTTGCCCGGCGTGGTCAGGGGGTTGAAATCCAGCAGTTCCATGTTGTCGGAGCCGGCCACGTGCTGGCTGGCGTTGCTGTGGTCGTGGCCTTCGCCCTGGAAGAGCGGATCGCCGTTGGCCAACGAGGGGTTGGGTTGGGTTTCACCGGTGGCGTCGCCTTCACCCAGGACGAGGACGGTCACGGAGGAAATCAAAACCAACACGCACAGGGCCAGCGCCGTCTCCTTCCCGCCCATGCAGTGCCGTGACTGTGCCTCCGTTTGGTCTTTATCACACTGCTTCGTGGACGGCCCATGCGCCTCATCGCGTTCCTGGCGGCCGTGTTGTTGCTCGGCCTGGCGGTCGGCCACGCGCAGGCACACGAACAAAAAACGCTCACGGTGATCGTCAACGACACCGGCGCCATCAACGGCAACGTGTCCGATGCGGCCTTCGTGCAAGGCAACGCCCTCTGGTTCCGCATGGAGGACACGCGCACCAACGCTTCGATCACCGTCCAATTTGACACCGACATGAACGGCGCCTACAACGCCAGCCTGGACTACACCAGTTCGGTGCTGACCAACACCTGTGAGCTTGACGAAAACGGTTCAAAGGTGGACGAGGGGTGCTTCACGTCGACGACATACGTCGTTCCTACGAATGCCACGGTGGGCAACCACACGTACTGGATCGTTCAATCCTTCAACGGCACCAACACCACACGCATGTACACCGTCGTGGTTCACGAAGACGTCCACGTGGAAGACGGGCCCACGGCTGGCGACTGTTTTGGTGTAGGCTGTGAAGATGAAAGCGAGGACCAAACCATCGAAACCGGCGCTGAACCTGACGACGGTTCGGACCGTGAGGATCTGATTGTCGTGCTTGCTCTGTTGGCGACCGTCGGCACGGTGGCGCTTACGATGTCGATTCTTCATGACCGAAAAGCGTCCAAAACATACCCGGCCCCCAACGAAGAAGAGTGAGATTTGAACAGCCCTGCGAGAAGTTCAATGTCTAGTGATGAACGCTTTATTCACCATCGCTGGCGTCCATGAAGCCCCATTCTATCACGGGCGGAGATGTTCAAAACTATCACGCTACATTCAACACGGTTGAGGAGGACTTGAGAAGGTGAACCGCTACGCCGGACCATGGCGGGCCACCGTGGACTTCAGGCCATCGTGATGATGCTCTTGATGTGCTTGGCCCCGCTGAGTGGATGCTTTGGAGAAAACGAAGACGGGGGAGTGATCGCTCCCGACGCCATCGTCATCACCCCGGCTACCCTTGCCGGAGGTGAATTTCAGGGCGTAACCTTTGCCGCAGAGCGAGACCTGAGCGTGTATGTCCCGTACTTGTTCATCGACGATGGCACCGGATTTGTTCAAAACTCCACCGTGCTGCAACTCGAGCGTGGGGACAGCGTCCAACTCAACATGCTCGCACCTCCGCGCACAACCACTGCCGTGTTCCAACTCGGCGAATACGGGCGCACGGCTTTCCCCATTCGCAACGTCGACGAATCCTGGGCTACCTGGTACCTACGCGACGGTTACGATGACCAACGTTCGGTCGTGGTCAATACCGAAGAAGGTGAGGGCAACAACACACACCCGTTCATGGGTGTGGACAACCGCTCAGCCAGCACCACCTCAACACCGGTGCTGATGACGATCGAACGCATGCAAGCGGCGGCCTACGATGTGTCGGAAGGCTCGCGCCACTCCACCGGTGTGGTCGACGGCCGGACCACCTACAACTACCTCCACATGCTCACCGATCAGACCGTCGACTTGACGGATGCTGCCGACGGTGCACAGGGCTTCCTCGACCGATGGGCCGGGCAGGGAAACGCAGCCTTTGAGGACGGCGCCCAGTACCTCATCGGGACCTTGGAGTCTTTCGGTTTGGACGTGGACGTCCAGCGCTACGAATTCACCGACGCTCTTGGCAATCAAAACCCAGAATCGTACAACATCTGCGGCTTCCGAACGGGGAGCGTCTACCCCGATGAATGGATGGTGTTTGGTGCTCACTTCGACGTGGCCCCCCCGGCCAACGCTTTGCTCGCCGACCCGCACGTCACGGGCACCCGGACGTACGGAACCCGGGTCGGGGCGTACGACAACACCGCTGGAACCAGCATGGTGCTCACGGTGGCTGAAGCCATGGCCGACTTCGACACGCGTCGCACCATGGTGTTCTGCTTCTGGTCGGGCGAGGAAGGCGGTAAACGCGGTTCAGACTACTGGACCGAATACTACGTCGCTGAAGGCAACCCCCAAGTCACGGTGACGAATTACATCAATTTGGACATGGCCGGTGTCAATTGGCCCGGCGGTGGCGGCGCTCCACACGGCGATCCCGACCCTGCCATTGATGAAGACGGGTACCCCAAGGACGACGAAGTGTGGCCCATGCGCGTGTACATCGGCCCCAGCCTTGACCACGACGTCATGAACCAACCCGGCATGGTTGGACTCGCTCAATGGATCGGTTCAGATGCCATCGGTATCGAGGAACAAATGTCCACGCTGCTTGGCGACGGGCACGAAGCCGCCACCTGGAAAGTCGACGATTGGCTGGAAAAGGACCGCCCGGAGATCATCGTGTACGAGGACACCACCGCACGGTCCGACCATTCCACCTTCCAGGACAACCTCGGTACGGTCACCATCGGTTTCGGCGGGTTGGTGGACGGGTATTGGTGCTACCACCAGACCTGCGACACCCTTGAGGAGATGGAAGCCTGGATGGACACCACCGGCAAGGATTACGGCGAAGAACACAGCGGGACGAGCAACCTTGTCGACGCCCTGGACACCATCACGTGGTGGGCTGCGTTCTGCTTCTACCACCTCGATGAGGAGCCCGTCCTCAACGCTTACCTCTGAGTTCGAAACGAGCACGATGAAGTGACCACGTTCGTTCAATGGGACAACCGGGCCGTGGACCGCAGCAATCCATGGGTGGACGACCTAACGAACCAAGTTTGAGATCGGTTCAGCCACTGTGGCGAGCAAGGTGGTGGGTGACCAGTAGCCCAGCAGCATGGTGAACACGGGCACGGCAAAGATCAACAGCACGGCGAAGAACGCAGTTTCGTCCCAATCCCGGACCTTCAGTCCGTCGAGCGGGCCGAACGGCAACATGTTGAACAATCCCAGCACGAGGTTAGCGCCCAACCAGTAGATCCCGCAATCGATGAGCATGCTCTGCCAGATCAGTCGTCCATCGTGGAAATACGTGCGCTCTGCCAGTGCTGCGGCCGGTGCATCGAAGGCGCCGGACAGCCCCAGAACCAAACCCCACAGCGGGATGCCGACGATGAACAAACCAAGGTTGGTCAACGGGCCCGCAACGGCAATGTGTCCATTTTGACGGCGACTGACCAGTCCTGCCACCATCACGGCACCGGGAGCCATGAACAGGAAGCCGAGCAGCAACGACAGCACAATGCCGAACTGCAGCCCTTTCGGGTCGGCGCGGAATTCAGCCCAACAACCGTTGCGCTTGGCCACCAGCTTGTGCCCGATCTCGTGAAAAAGGAACGCTGGGCCGATGGCGACGAACATCACGGGCATCGACAAAAGCAGCATCACGACCCACGTTGACATCCCGTACAGCGCAAGGCCTCCCAAACCCCCCACCGCCATGAACCCGAGCGCCAACGTGAAGGCGCCCATGGCCAACCGAAGGTGTTCCTTTTCGACATCGCTGAAGTGCCAGAGTTTGCCTTGATGGTGGGTGGGTTGCTGCCATGTTTCTTGTCCAAAAAACTGCGCCATGGCTGCGGCAAAGACCGGGGGGGCATCGATGTGAACGGTCCCGTCCCGGTCCACGTGCTGATGCACCCGGTGCACCGTTCGCTGGGAGGTTGAGCGAAACCCACTGAAGGGGTCATCGTCAAGGGCATCGGCACGCGGGTCCCGTCGCCCCATGAAGCCTGCAACGGACGGGCAATCTTGAATCCTCGTATCCGAGAGTTCATGTGGTCGACGGGCGTGGTGCGCATCGGTCACCGTGTCCATGCCGCGCAAAGCCATGCACGAACTCGGGTTCCAAGCTTGCTGCTTGTGGTGCGATGCCCCCGACACCGGTGCCCAGCAGCGATGCGGTGCTTGCATCCGCCACCACCGAACGGTCCGAGAGCGCCTGGCTGCCCGGCCAGCGGACGACCCGCTGGGTCAACTGGCCAAGGAGATCATGGCCATGGCGGCCACTCCACATCGCCACGATCATGACGAGGTGCACGGGCCGACCCTGATGGAACAGCAACGCCGTGCTCACGCCCTCAACCCGACTGCTCCGCTGCCAACTCAAGACGATGTGATGGCGGTGTTCGACCGTTTCAAGAAGCAAGAGAAGACCAACGTAATTCGTGACATCGCCAACCAAACCTCGCCGCACCGTACACTTGCATCGTCGGAGGACGCCATTCGACTCGGCGAGGGCATGTTCGCTCTGGACCCATCGCATCTCGAGCAGTACGGTGCTCGAACGGTCCCCAGTCAACCGATTGCTCCTGTTGACCGAAGTCCTCGCACAGGTGAAGACACCGCCCTGACCGACCGCATTCAAGTGGCTTCGGACACACCGAAAGGGTTGGACGACGACGCCGTTGAAATCTTGGAAGCCATCGAGGTCCGTCAACGTCAAGGCAAACGAGAGGCATTGAAGCAAGCGCTCAAGGACGCCAAGACCCTGGTGGATGACGACCTGGACTTTTGATCACACCACGTCGTGGATGGGCGGGCGGGCTGCGAGTGCGTCACCGAGGGTGTAGTTCAACCGTTGCGTCCCTTTTCCTTTCGACTTCTTGCCAATCACCGACATGTGACCCAATTCTTCAAGGTTCAACACGTGGGTTCCTGCACACGGACACATGTCAACGCGGTCGCCGATTTGGACGACGCGAAGCTCCTGAACATGCGCAGGAAGCAAGTCCATGTTGGTGCGGTCGGCTGGCATGATGGCGTTCATGGCATCCCGTGTCATGACTGAGTCGGTGACGGGGAGGCGTTCGTCGATCTTTTGGTTGACCGCGTCGGTCAACGCTTCCAACATCGCATCATTGAACGCAATGGGGTTGAAATCGATGCGCGACCGGTCGGCATGAATTTGGTTGCCAACGGTTCGGGCACCGCCAAACATTTCGTAGACCGTGCCGCTGATGAGGTGTTGAGCGGTGTGCATGCGCATGTGGGCGTAGCGTTGCTCCCAATTCAGCCGCCCCACCACGTCGTCACCCACCTCCAATTGATGGCCTGAGCCAACGGTGTGGTGCACCTCGTTGCGTCCTCGAACTTCTGTTACATCCAAGGCCCCGTTGGGACCTTCAAGGGTCCCTGTGTCCCAGTGCTGCCCGCCCCCAAGCGGGTAAAACAAACTTCGATCGAGAACGACTCGGGTGTCGTCAATCGATGTGACGGTCGCTGCAAACGCCGTTCGGTAGCCGTCTTCGAGGTGATTCAGGTACAACCGTTCGGTCACGTTGACCCCACCGTCATGCTTCTGCGGGTTCACTCATATGACCGAAATCCTCGATGAGGTTGGCGTTGATCTCGGACGATGCATCGATCACAATGGCGGGCGTTTTCCAGGCCACAGCCAAGGCCACGGTGGAACGCCACAGGGCTCGGAAGAAGCCCACTTCTTCGTATTCCCAGCCACGTTCTTCGGCGTACTGCTTGACGATGGGGGCGGCTTTGGGCAGGTTGAAATGCGACAGTGCGGGAAGGAGATGGTGTTCGATTTGGTAGTCCAGTCCAACGAAGAAAAACGAACCCACTGGGCCAAGTTTCACCCGACGGCCGGTTTCGATTTGTAGGCGCCAGTTCTCATCGTATTCCGTCACCGTCGGGCGTCCTGCGTGACCAACGATGAAAATGGCCGTCAGGTAAACGCCCACGGCAGCCCACAGCAGCACGTAGAACCCAACCACCAATTGCCATGCAAGGCCGAGCATGATGGGGAGGGCCAGCCAGAGGAAGAAGTGAGCCAAAATAAGCGACGTGTCCAGCAACCACATCTTGGAAAATCGATTTTTCTTGGCTTTAAACGGTGCTGTCACGATGTACTTCAGTCCATCATAACGCATCAAGTGCCCGACCAACGGCGTGATGATCGGCCAAAACACGTACGCCTGCAGGTACTTTTGGAAGAATTGCCGTGGCTTGCTGCTCGTGTCGTATTCCTCTTTCGAGAACGTCAAAGGCCACGAGTGGATGTCGGGGTCTCGGCCAACGACATTGGGGTGCGCATGGTGCTGAACGTTGTGCTTGTGACGCCAATATTCCATGGAAAGACCGGAAAACAACGGGAACGCCAGCGCTGCAAGCGAAAGGTTGCCGGTTTTCGACTTGCATGCTGAAGAATGCACGCCTTCGTGACCGATCATGGCCACCGTTGTCGTCAACAGAGCGGTCACGGGCAAGAGCACCAAGCCGATCTTGAGCGGGAGGGCGATGTGTGCGGTGTACAGCCCGCCAAGGATCGCCAAGAGGACGATGATTTTGGTCCAAGATTTGGCCGTTGGTTTGTCGAGCAGACCTTTCTCTTGCAATTGTTTCCGAAGATTCGCCATTGGATGTGCTGCCATGAACTTGACCTCCTTTGGGTTCTCAGTTCAACGCACGCCGTTCTGCATATCAAAGTGGTGTTTGGTCGCACACTAAATGCGGTCAAATGCAATGGCGTTGTGGGCGATGCAAGCAAGGTGGTGAGCACCATCGAACGACCACAGCGTTGAATCCTCCGGAAGTTGACCGTTCATCCGCTCCAGGGCGCCGTGCGGTGGTGTCCACGATGGGGTTTGATGCCACCAAACCTCAGAAGTGCCATCCGCCCGGTGCGCGGTCAAGGTGGCCGATGGGGCGTTGACCGATTCTTCTGACAACACAACCATGCCAAGGGCGTCCACCATGGTCGGTCGATTCCAATGTGCGGTGTGAGCTGCGTTAAGCATGTGCTGCGTTGAACCGGGCCCGTAAACTCCGTACCGCATGTCAACGACGCTGTTGGCATGCAGAACGTCATCGCCCAGCGATGTCACCAGGTGCAGACACACACCATCGTCGGCCATGGCAGAGTCGATAATGCGTGCCCGTGTACGTACATCCACACCGCGCTGCGTGAGCTCGATCACCAGCAATTTGCACACCCATTCCCATCGGCACCCAAAAGCATCGATTGATGGGATGTGCTGGAGTTGGAGGACATGCTGATGTCGCGGTGGGATAAATTCACTCAGCAACTCAAGATCGTGAACAAGACCAGGGTGACGAACAGGCATGCCCACTTCGGCTTCTTGTTCAACGATGATCACATTGTGCTCTTTTGAAAGTCGGTGTGCCAACAACATGGAGGCAACGTTTGATCCCACCAAAACAATGTTCACCAAGAAGATCACCATGATTCAAACAGCAATGCTTCAACAGGACACGATGGAATGCAGAGCTCACAATGCGAGCAGTTGGGTTCATCTACCACAGCTATGCGTTGGTCGAGCGTGAGCACGTCCAGTGGACACAGTGCAATGCATGCACCGCATCCAAAACAACGATCTTCGTTCACGACGAAGATTTCATTTGGACGTCGTCCCATGATGTTCACGAACACAACCATCATTTTGGACTCTTTGTTGTCAAATGGAAGCGTTGTTGCTGTTTATCGTTCATGAATGCATCACCGTTGGGGGACCCCTTCATGACCAGTGGAACACATCGAAGGGATTGCCCTATGGAAATGAAAAAGAGAATGAAGAGATGGAAATGAAAAAGTCATGTGAAGTGTATCGCGACAAGAATATAATCATTCACATCATTCATTTGAACCAATCAAAGGATGAGCACCCAATTTCTTCCTCCAGTGGAAACAGAGGGGTTGGACCCACATGTTCTTGATGGGTAAGATTCACCTCACGGCATGGTCCTCTATTCTCCAGGGCGCACTTCGTCATACTCCGAAGATCCACCCATCTCTGGATTGCGCTTCCACTGCCTCGGCGGGGGGGACGAGGTGGGCAACGTCGGTATTGTGTTGGAGGATTCAAACGGGACCCGTTTGTTGCTTGATTACGGCCTTGCGCCAACCTCACCACCTCGTTATCCAGCTGAGGCACCGTATGTTGGCCATGCAGTCATCACCCATTCACACATCGATCACCTCGGTATGGCGCCCTGGTTGTGTGCAAACCACCAAACAACGCTTCATGGAACAGCACTGACAGCTTCACTCTCGGACATGATGTGGCGAGATTGTTACAAAGTCAGTTCCATTGAACGCTATCCGCTAGCGTGGGACAAGCGTGACATCGAGACAGCACTTGACGCATGGGAAACCCATGAATTCAACGAACCTTGGAGTCTGGATTCATGGTCGTTGCAATTGCTTCCAGCCGGTCATATACCCGGTGCTGCCATGCTTCACATCACCACACCGTCGCACACCGTGTTGTTGACGGGAGATTTTGACACGCGGGATTCACCGTTGGTGAACGGAGCTCAGCCTGTCAAAGCCGATGTGTTGTTTGTGGAAGGAACGTACGGTGGTCGTGATCACCCGCCGAAAGAAGAAGAAGTCAAGCGGTTCATCGATGCTGTCCAATCGGTGGTCGACCGTGGTGGGACGGTTCTGATTCCAGCATTTGCCAACGGACGAACCCAAGACGTCGTGATGTTGTTGCACCGTCATTTACCCCATCTGGACGTGCATGTCGACGGCATGGGAAAACGGGTGGCACGTCTTCAGCAAGACCACAGCGATGTCCTCAGGGACGGTGAGGAATTGGCGGCTGCCTGGAAATGGTGCAAGCGAGTGGGGAGTAAATCCGACAAGAAGAAAGCGTTGAACGCCGATGTGATCGTCACCACATCTGGAATGCTGGAAGGAGGCCCGTCGTTGTGGTACCTGAATCGATTGCGTCACGATGAACGCAACGCGGTGTTCTTCACCGGTTATCAGGCACGGGATACCGGTGGTCGCTCCCTTATCGAACACGGTCGTTTGACCATTTACGGCAACCCAACGGACATTCCGTTGAAGTGGCAGCAATTTTCTTTTTCAACGCACGCTGGGCATCAAGAAATTGTTGATTTTGCTCGGGCTTGCGAAGCCAAACACGTGGTGGTTTACCACACCGACGCCACCCACGCCCGTCCGCCACTCGTCGCGGACTTGGAGGCGGCGGGCCACATCGTGCACCAACCCGAAAATGGCGTGTCTTACATCATTGAATGATGAATGGAAGCGAAGCGATTGAATACAACCACACCCACCGGGGAGCGATACACATGGCTGCGAAACGTCCTGCAGGTGGCAAACCTCGAAAGCGCAAGCGCAAGATGCGTCTGTCGCTCAAGCAGTCAAAACTCAAGAACGAGGACAAGTACACCGACGCCTTGGGTTGGTCTCAAGATGTGGGACGCACGCTCAATGCGCCCGAAGCACCCAAAGCGCCTGACACCCTCAAGGTCCAGTGCGATATGTGCGGTTCCATGCTCAAAATCCCGAAACCCAAGCGATCAAAGTACAGCGTGACGTGCAGTTATCCTGAATGCGGCCACGTGATGAAATTTGATTGATGTTCGTACAGCACTGGTCACCCTTTTGGTGACCTCGGTGAGTTTGTCGGGCTGCCTCACGGGCGAATCGGATGCAAAACCTGCTGATCTGCGATTGGCCACGACCACCTCCATGAGGGATTCAGGCCTCCTTGATGTCCTCCTCGCCGAGTTCACGGCGTTGACCAATCACTCGGTTGAGTACGTAGCCGTTGGCACCGGTGCTGCTCTTCGGCTTGGGGAGCAAGGCGATGTGGACGCCCTCATCGTGCATGCTCCCGACCGAGAAACAGCGTTCATTGAAGCTGGTCACGGTACGGAACGTACACAGGTGGCATGGAACGCCTTCGTTCTTCTGTCGCCTGCAATGAACGCCACATCGTTGGACGAAGCGTTCCTCGACATTCTCAACAACGAGCGGTGTTTTGTTTCACGCGGCGATTTTTCAGGCACTCATGAGAAAGAACAAGCCATTTGGCGACGGCTCGCCAGCACCCACCAGGTTGATTTGGTCGAGGATCACAACGGTCTGCATCCCGATGGCGACTGGTACCGCTCCATCGGCCAAGGGATGGGAGCGGCGATCAACATGGCCGACGAAAAACAATGCAGCACCTTGTCCGATTGGGGCACCGCGTTGAACTTTCAATCGCAGATCGATTTGAATCGGTACACCTTCAACGACGCCCTGCTCCACAACCCGTACTCCTACATTCCCATCAGCGGGGTTGACCATCCCGCTGTGAATGCGTTCAAAATGTACCTGCTTAACGAAGGCCGCGACACCATCGCCTCGTACACGATTGAGGGCGAGCCCGCCTTCTTTTTGCCCGATCAACCGTGAGCCATGATGTCGTTCACGAGCGGATGGTCAGCTGGCAACCTCTGTCCCTGATGAAGCACCACAATGGACGTAGCGAGGCGTTTGGCCTGGAGCATGTTGTGGGTTACCATCACCACGCACCCCCCCGCATCTTTCATGCGCAACAATTCCCGCTCTACAGCTTGTGTGTGCTTCAATCCGAGGTTGGACGTACCCTCATCCAACAAAAGCAAACGGGGGTGCAACCCCATGTGCCGCGCCAATGCTGCGCGTTGTCGCTCACCCCCGGACAAGGTCAACGTGCTGGCGTGTTCGACCTTCTGCAGGTCAAAGACGTTGAGAAAATACGCTCCTGAAGCCGGGACCTCAGCGAAACTTGATGATGCCAACCCGATTTCATCTGCTACGGTGCTTGTTAGCGGGCTGGCGTGCTGCGGTAAGTACACAGTTTCAAACGGCCCGGTCGACCGTTCGAGGTCTTCAAGGCCCGCCAACGCCCTCAATAAGGTGGTTTTCCCAGCACCCGATTCACCAACGATGACCACGATGGTTCCAGGACCGAGCTCAACGTCCACATCGGTCAACAACGGGGTACCGTTCTTTGTGACGTCGATCGTGATGCGTTCGTGGTTGCGGAATTCAGGGTACATGACCGGTGCTTCACCCTTCACCGCCAATGGGGCCGTGGGACGCCAATCGCGAACAAATGAAGCCAAACCAACCAACACCAGCGACATCAGCAGCAAGATGCCCCCGAGAACCATGGCTTCGTCGAGGTTGCCCTTGGACGTTTCCAGAACAATGCTGGTGGTCATCACTCGGGTTTTACCAGCGATGTTTCCGCCCACCATGATCACGGCCCCCACTTCAGCCACGGCACGCCCGAAGGCCAAAACAACCGCATGGTACACGCCGTATCGAGCCAAACGAACTTCTTGCCAAAACCGTTGACGAGGAGAGAACCCGAACGTCTGCAGCACGTCACCCACATCCCGGTCCACTTTGGCAAACGCCGCCCACGCCCCACCCCACACCAACGGGAGAATGAGCACGGTTTGAGCGAGCACCATCGCTTCCACGGTGAAGAGGAGATCGAGTTGACCCAAAGGCCCCGCACGGCTCAGCATGGCGTACATCACCACGCCGACGACCACCGGAGGCAGACCGTAGAGCGCCGTGACGATGGTGCGAAGCGTTCGAAACATTGGTGCATGCTGTCGGGCGCACCATGCTCCAAGCGGTACACCGATGAGGGCAGCCAGCAACGTTGCTGGGCCGCTGGTCAGCAGGGTGGTGACGATGGCCTCAGCGAGGGTGTCACCGTTGACCATGGTGCTTCATGGAAGCGCGACCCATCATCTTAACGACCACCCACATTTTGAAACACCACGACGCCATGGAACGGTCATGGAAGGCGTGCCTTATTTTGTGACGCTGGACGAAGCGTTGGCATTGGTCCATGAGCATCCAATGAAGCTCAATGTTGAGCGCGTCCCCCTCGACGAAGCCCACGGTCGACACCTCAGCGAAGATTTGCCAAGTTTGGTGGACGATCCAGCATTTGACAACTCGGCCATGGACGGGTTCGCCTGCCATCACGACCCCGACATCGAATACCCGCGTACGGTGAAGGTGGGAGGGACGGTGGCAGCCTCGAAGGTCGAAGGTGACATGGTGGTGGCACCCAGCGAGGCGGTTCGCATCATGACCGGTGCGCCCATGCCGCCAGGGACATCGGCCATGCTACCCATCGAGCGGTGCGAGGTGGATGAAGCGGCGGGAACCGTCACCTTGCTCGAGCCCCCGAAACCTCACTTCGTTCGAAAGCGAGGGGAAAACCTCCGCGCTGGTTCCGTGGCGCTTCATCGAGGGGCCCACATGACGCCAGCTCGCGTCGGGTTGTGCGCCACCATGGGATACGACAGCGTCCCGGTATCGCAACGGGCGCGGGTCGCCATCGTGTCCACTGGCGATGAATTGGTTCCTCCAGGCACGGAACTCGCACCGGGGGAAATTTACGAGTCGAATTCATACGGTTTGGCCGGATTGGTGGCTTGGACCGGCCACACGCCCGTTCGGTTTTCGGCTGTCAGCGACACAGAAGATGCACTCAGAGATGCGTTAAACGAAGCCGCCGCCACCTGCGACCTTGTGTTAACCTCTGGCGGGGTGTCCATGGGCGAGTTTGACCTTGTTCGTGCACTGATGGAACGCGAAGGGAACATGAAATTCTGGCGGGTGAAAATTCGTCCGGGTTCACCTCCATTGTTCGGGACTTGGAACGGTACGCCCCTGTTCGGCCTGCCAGGCAACCCGGTGTCCAGTCACGTGGTGTTCCGTCTGCTGGTGGCCCCGTTCCTGCGCCACGCCACCGGCGCCGACGGCCCCGTTGAATGGCGCGTCCGCGCTCAATTGTGCGACCGGGTCAAGTCCACCAGCGATTGCTTAACCTTGCGTCGCGTCACATTGACGTCAACGCCTGACGGGTTGAAGGCTCGCCAACCGCGTCATCAAGGGTCGGGCAACCTCGAGAGTTTGGCCAGTGCTGATGCGCTGACGTTGCTGCAACCCGGTCAAAGCGGAGAGGTGGGCGAATGGATCGATGTGATGGTGCTTCAGGGGTGAGAACATGGACCGCTGGACCGTCTCCAAATCATCGACGCTTTTGGAAGCGTTACAAACGCACTACACCGCCTCATCAGCCAACAAACTGAGAAAGATGCTGGCCGCTTCGAGGGTGCACGTCAACGATCAGGTGCACCACCGAGCAAAACACAGCGTGCAGCCCGGGGACACCGTGCAGGTGTCCAACAGAGCCGCATCCACGAGTCCGACAACCGCGTCATCCACATCGTCGGTCGACCCGCGTTTGAGCGTTCTCCACGAAGACAATGCGCTCTTGGTCGTTGCCAAACCGCATCACGTGCTGTCCGTCGCCACCGACCGGCTTGAGGCCGACACCCTGCACAGCTGGTGCGTTGACCTCGTTCAAGAACAGGACAGCAACGGTTGGGCCTACATCGTTCATCGTCTTGACCGGGAGACGTCGGGCGTGATGGTCCTGGCCAAGTCCAAGCAAGCGAAAGCGCACCTCCAAGAGCAATTTGCGGCGCGAGACGTCCACCGAATCTACGTCGCACAGGTCGAAGGCACCCCCGTCCCCAACCAAGGTACGGTTCGAACATGGCTGATGGAGGACAAACATCTCAACGTGAAGGCGGTCAATCCACGTCATCCCCAAGGCAAGGAAGCGGTATCGCATTACCGCACGTTGTCGTCCAACGGCACCGCATCGCTGGTTGAGGTGATGATTGAAACCGGTCGCCGGCACCAAATCCGCATGGCGATGCAACACCTTTCCACGCCCATCGTTGGCGACCGCCGCCTTGGTGCCACCACGGACCCGCACGGCCGCGTGATGCTCCATGCCCACGCACTTGAGTTCCTTCATCCTGAAACCGACGATCCGGTCCGCTTCGAAGCGCCGTTGCCGGGCTCCTTCACGTTGTGATTGGCGCACATTGCCAAGGACACACGCTTTCAAAAACCGTGGACCGCAGCGAATCTCGGAGAGCAACATGTCGGCCCCGGGCGATGAAGGCTGGATTGAAGTGCGCGGGGCGCGCACCCACAACCTGCAAGACGTTTCGGTGAACCTCCCCAAGGGCCAGTTCGTCGTGATTTCGGGCGTGTCCGGCTCGGGGAAATCCAGCTTGGCCTTCGACACGTTGTATGCCGAAGGTCAACGCCGATACGTCGAGAGCCTTTCCTCCTATGCCCGCCAGTTCATCGGCCAGATGAAGAAAGCCGATTGCGATTCCATTGAAGGCCTTTCACCGGCCATTTCCATCGATCAAAAGCAAGGCAGTCACAACCCCCGTTCGACGGTGGCCACGGTCACGGAAATCCAAGATTACCTTCGGTTGCTTTGGGCCCGCATCGGGAAACCCCATTGCCCAACGTGCGGCAAGGAAGTGGCGCGACGGACGGTGCAGGAGATCGTCGACGACATTTTCTGGAGGCTGGAGGCGCACGCCGTGGCGGTGTGGAGTCCGGTGGTTCGCGCTCGGAAAGGCACCCACATCGATTTGTTCCGTCAATTGGTCGAGCAAGGCTACTTGCACGGGCGTGTGAACGGTCACGAAGCATCCTTCGAAGACCCACCAACCCTGGACAAAAATTTCCGCCACGACATTGACGTGCGCATCGACCGCTTGCGTTGCACTCGCGAGCGCCGCCAACGCTTGACAGAGGCCGTTGAATCGGCCCTTCGGCTGGGTGGCGGGACCCTCGCTGTGGAAAGTCTGCAGCTGCCCAGCGAGACGGCGACCCTTCGGGCCAACTCCCGTTCTCGGGAAGCCGAGGTCGGCGACACCATCGCCTGGTCCGAGGACTTCGCTTGCCCAGAGCATGGGGCGTTCATGCCCGAATTGTCGCCGCGCGTCTTTTCGTTTAACTCGCCTTTGGGGGCTTGTGGCACCTGCCAAGGGTTGGGCGTCCAGCGGCAATTCAGCATCGACTTGGTGGTTGACCACAGCATGAGCGTTGCCAACGGGTGCGTGGTGCCGTGGCGCCAATCCATGTCACCGTCTTGGTATCGAAAATTGTTGGAGTGCACCTGTGAGCACTACGGCATTTCCACCACGTTGCCGTTTGGAATGCTGGACGAAGACGAGCAGGACATCCTCCTCTACGGTTCAGGCTCCACCGTGATCCATTACGAGTTTGTATCGGAATCCGGTTCGGAGTACAAGTACAGCAAACCTTGGGAGGGCATCGTCCCCCGTCTTGAGCGCGCGTACGCCGAAACCACCTCGGAGCGCACCCGCAACCGACTCATCGCCTGCATGACGGACCTTGACTGCCCGGAGTGTTCAGGGGAGAAACTGAACCGGGCAGCCCGTTACGTCACGGTGGGCGGCATCCGCCTCCCGGAGGTCAGCATGTGTTCGGTCCACGATGCGTTGGGCCTGGTTCGCGCATGGCACCCGGACGGTGAAGGCCCACCGGCAGCGTTCGAAGACACGCTGGAAACCCTGGACGAACGAAGCCTGTTCATCGCGAACGAGATCGTCAAGGAAATCGAGAACCGGTTGGGTTTTCTCGACAGCGTCGGCTTGGATTACCTCACGTTGGACCGCAAAGCCAACACCCTCTCGGGTGGCGAAAGCCAGCGCATCCGCTTGGCGACACAAATTGGCAGTCGCTTGACCGGTGTGATGTACGTGCTGGACGAACCGTCCATCGGCCTCCACCAGCGCGACAACGAGCGCCTGCTGGTGACCCTCCGAGAACTCAGCGATTTGGGCAACACCTTGCTGGTGGTCGAGCACGATGAAGACACCCTGCGTCAAGCGGATTGGTTGTGTGACCTTGGGCCCGGTGCTGGCCTTGAGGGGGGGCAAATCGTTGCCAACGGACCCCCTGCTGAAGTGATGGCTTCTGAGGCATCGGTCACCGGGGCGTACCTCAGCGGTCGCCGCTCCATCGCTTGGCCAACGAAGCGCCAAGCCCCGGGGAAGAAGAAACTGGTTGTGAAAGGCGCTGAACACAACAACCTCCAAAACGTCACAGCGTCGTTCCCGCTGGGGTGCATGACCGCTGTGACGGGCGTTTCAGGCTCCGGCAAGTCGTCGTTGGTGTCGGGCATTCTTGCACCGGCCTTGCAGCGCGAAGTCCACCGCGCCGAAACCGTGCCCGGCCGGTTCCGCTCCCTCGAGGGGGTGGAGCACGTGGACAAGGTCATCATCATCGACCAATCGCCCATCGGACGAACCCCGAGGTCCAACCCTGCCACCTACACCAAAGTCTTCGATGAGATCCGCAAACTCTTCGCCGACACCAAGTTGTCCAAGGAGCGCGGGTACAAGCCAGGTCAGTTCAGCTTCAACGTGAAAGGCGGGCGCTGTGAAGCCTGCGCAGGCGGAGGTTCGATCAAACTTGAGATGAATTTCCTGCCGGACGTGTGGATCACCTGCGACATATGCGACGGGAAACGGTACACCCGAGAGTGCCTCGAGGTCACATGGAAAGGGCGCACCATTCACGATGTCCTTGAGATGCCGGTGGCTGAAGCGGTGACGTTTTTCCAGCACCACCGCAAGATTCACCGCACCTTGGAGACCTTGAATTCAGTGGGCCTTGGCTACATTCGGCTTGGCCAACCCGCCACCACGCTCTCGGGTGGAGAGGCGCAACGCGTGAAGTTGGCCAGCGAGTTGCGGCGCATGCCCAACAAGCACACGGTGTACATCCTGGACGAGCCGACCACGGGTCTATCCTTCAGCGACGTTGACAAACTCATCTCGGTGCTGCATCAATTGCGGGACAAGGGCCACAGCATCATTGTCATCGAGCACCATTTGGATGTGGTGAAATCCTGCGACTGGATCATTGACCTTGGCCCAGAGGGCGGTGAGCGCGGTGGAACGGTGATTGCCACCGGCACACCGGAAACGGTGGCGAAGGTGCAGGACAGCCCAACCGGCAACTTCCTCGCACGCATGCTGGACACCTCCTCGCCGTGAACTACAAAGGGCGCATTCGCCGTCCTCCCAGCGGCCTCCATGGCCGGTGAAGATGATGTCCGTTACACGCGTCGAGGTCACACCACGTCAGGGACCGGGCATGAAGGACGTCCGCGGCAATGTGGTGCGCCGCCAACTCCTCGCCGATCACGGCTTAGAAGTGGGTGAGGTCCGTTCCATTTGCGGCTACCTCATCATGAGCGATACCCCGACCGAGGCCATTGAAGCCAGGGCGGACGA
>Ga0255774_10001140_pt1 | contig 22330 bp, 49 predicted proteins | sample 101ome_17_FD_179972 | JGI IMG/M metagenome (GOLD analysis project Ga0255774, IMG submission 179972) | Coastal salt marsh microbial communities from the Groves Creek Marsh, Skidaway Island, Georgia - 101407AT metaG (version 2) | ecosystem: Environmental > Aquatic > Marine > Intertidal zone >...
AATACGAGTTTCTTATAAATATTGTAAGACCACGGAAAAGATTCTCCAAGTGGTATAAAAAAGAAGAGGATAGTGACCTTGAAGCTGTAAAAGAATATTATGGCTATAGCAATGAAAAAGCAATTCAAGCACTCACTGTACTTACCCGCGACAATATCATAACAATAAAAGAAAAATTAGAAAAGGGTGGTTGTTAATGGATAATATTATTGAATCATTGGTGGAAGTGATTCTAAGAAATGAAGATGATTTTTTGAAAGTGAGGGAAACTCTAACTCGCATCGGAATTGCTTCACCAAAAGAAAGAAAACTTTATCAGTCTTGTCACATTTTACACAAGCGTGGTAAGTATTACATCGTTCACTTTAAAGAACTGTTTGCCCTTGATGGGAAAAGCACTAACTTTTCTGAAGAAGATAAAGGTCGTCGTAATACTATCACTAAATTGTTAGCTGACTGGAATCTCATTGATGTGGTTAATCCTTCTGTAATTGAAGAACCCGTCACTCCAATGAATCAGATTAAAATTATTGCTCACAAAGATAAAGACGATTGGGAATTGGTTACTAAATATAATATTGGTAAGAAAAAATAGCGGTTGACATTTTTGTAAATCATGATAGAATAGATCTATCGAGTTGAGGTAAGCTTATGGCTACTCTACGTTATAATAGACTTTCTAAAGCACAAAAAAATCTTGCCTTTGATGCAATTAATTTTTGTATACAAAAGTTTATGCCTCGTTTAAATAACAAATTGTTTATACGAGTTATAGGAAAAGAAAATCTTCTTGAGAAAGAAGGTGTGTATGGTGACTGTGATTATGAAGAACCAATTCGTTACAATCCTCGCGACTTTAAAATACGTATAGATAATCAAATCGACGCTGAAACTTTTGTCAGTACGATAATGCATGAAATGGTTCACCTTAAACAGTATGCTAAAGGTGAAATGAAGCAAATCATGACAACGCGTCGTTTAACATATCGTTGGAATGGTGATAGAATAGATGTTCAAGATTTAGATTACTATGATATGCCGTGGGAAGTAGAAGCTCACGGCAGAGAAGCAGGTTTAGTACATCAGTTTCTCAAAGAAAATCCGTATTGGAATAAATTTATGATGGGAGCAGCGCATGACGAGACAATATATCTTGGTAGAAAAATGCCAAGACAAATTGAAATGGTATTCTAATTATATCGGCGAAAAGTTTATATTGTTAGATGATCCTGATTATGATGGGACTGAGTGGAAAACACTACAACCAGACGGATACATAAATTTTATTTCTACTCGTGATGGAAAGATTGTGAATAAAGATGAGTAAGATTGGTTTTACATGCAGCACATTTGATTTACTTCATGCTGGCCATATTGCTATGTTAAGAGAAGCAAAGACTAAATGCGACTATCTCATCTGTGGTCTTCAAGTAGATCCAAGTCTGGATCGCAAAGAAAAAAATTCTCCGGTTCAAAGTTTAGTTGAAAGATATACTCAACTTAACGCTGTGCAATATGTCGATGAAATTATTCCATACCAAACAGAGTCTGATTTGGAAGATATCCTTGCCATGTATAATATTAACTTACGTATTCTCGGCGTAGAATATAGAGATAAAGATTTTACTGGTAAAGATATTTGTAGAAAACGTGATATTGAATTGTTTTTTAATCAAAGAGATCACAGGTTTTCTAGTTCAGATTTAAGAAATCGTGTTTATCAAGCACAAAATATATAATGCCTCGGTGGTGAAATTGGTAGACACAAGAGACTTAAAATCTCTCGGAGGAAACTCCGTGCCGGTTCGAGTCCGGCTCGAGGCACCAATATTCCGTCTTAGCTCAGTTGGTAGAGCAGCTGACTGTTAATCAGCGGGTCGCTGGTTCGAGCCCAGCAGACGGAGCCATTTTTATAAATAGGATTGATTATGAAAAAGAGAAACTACTCAGCTGAGACTGTAAGGTCTCTACAGGGTTCGATAAAGATTGAACATACGCTTGCAAAGTTGGGGGCAAGCAAGCTGCGTAAACTCTTTGAAGAACATGAATACATAAATACATTTGGCGCATATAATGGTCAACAGGCTATTCAACACGTTAAAGCAGGTTTGCATGCAATTTATTTGTCAGGCTGGCAGGTCGCTGCCTCTCAGAACTCAGCTGGCGAAGTCTATCCTGATCAAAGCCTTTACCCTGTTAATAGTGTTCCTGACGTCGTTCGTAATATTAATAACGCCTTTAGACGACAAGATCAAATCGAATATGCCGAGAAGGGAACCGGGTTTTCCTTCGCACCGATTATAGCAGACGCAGAAGCTGGATTTGGAGGAGTCTTAAATGCTTACGAATTGGCACGAAATCTTATTGAGGCAGGCGCAGCGGCCGTCCACTTCGAAGACCAACTCTCCTCAGCCAAAAAGTGTGGACACCTCGGAGGAAAAGTCCTCATCCCTACTGACCAAGCTATTCGAAACCTCAACGCTGCAAGGCTTGCTGCTGATGTGGCTGATACTGATACTGTTATCATCGCACGAACCGACGCAGAATCGGCTAAGCTCATGGTCTCTGACCAACACGTCATCGACAAAAAATATGTCAAACGATATGGTTCAGCAGGCGGAGCAACAACAATTGGAAAAACGTCAGACGGATTCTACCAAATCGAGGAAGGTCGAGGACTAGAATTTGGCTGTGAACGTGGTGCAGCGTACGCTGAATACGCTGACCTCGTATGGTGTGAAACTTCTAAACCATGTCTTAAAGAAGCAAAGCGATTCTCTGATGCTGTAAGAGGATCAGTACCAGACGCGATGCTTGCATATAACTGTTCACCATCATTTAACTGGCGTAAGTCAATTCCTGGTGATGCAGAATTACGAGACTTCCAATATGAACTCGGTAAGATGGGTTTTAAATTCCAGTTTATTACTCTTGCTGGTTTCCATGCAACGAATCATGCTATCTTTCAGTTTGCTCGAGCTTATAAGAAAATGGGCATGCTAGCTTATAGTTATTTGCAAGAAGAAGAATTCGCTGCTGAACAATTTGGCTACACAAGTACGAAGCATCAACGCGAGGTTGGTGTTGGTTACTTCGATCAAATTGCAAATGCCTTAGGTTCATCATCGACCGCAGCTATGAAAGGTTCGACTGAAGAGGATCAGTTCTAATGTTTAAGAAATTAGGCTTTGCAATCTATGACCTGTACAACTTTTTCTTTAGTTTAAAGGTCAATCCACTGCGCCACATTCCAAACGCATTCACACAATTCATTCTGATGTTTTACTTGTCAGTGATGTGGACTGTTGTGTTTACTTTGTGGGCAGGATATACCATTTATTTTGGTATCGGTAGTGTAGGGGGACACTTATTAGTAATCGCCGCATTCTTTATTACAGCACTAACATTTCAAGATGCTGAAAAGAACGGCCATCTATGGGTAAAGAGATCTCAACCAGATCCGAGGAAAAACAAATGCGTATGGGACTTGGAAAAAGAGGGCTAGCGCTCTTTGCATTATTCATACCAGCTTGTTCGAATGTAGAAGAACAAGGTGAGTGTTTTGAGTGGTACACAACTGTTATAGAGAAGAAACAACGACTACCATATCCAATGCAAGGTGTAGTTGTAAGAGAAGAAACCGTAGTTCAATGTAGGAGCAGAGATGAAAGACAAACTACTGAAAGCAGTGCGAGCTAAGCACGCAGCAATTTGTGAAGAAGCACTCGTAAATATCGAGGTATATGAAAAGGCAGTCGGCATCGGTGAGCACCCTGATTTAGTTGGCGCAGTCGAAGAGCAAGTCGATAAGTTCGTGCATGCCCTTGAAATGGTCGAAGGTGTAGATAAAATCTTGAAAGAAACACGATGAGAGATTGGTTTGCAAAATCAATGACGATGTTCTTTCGGTTCTTTGCTGACACGTTCTTTGCTAAACGTTATGGCCATCGTGCTGTTGTGCTTGAAACTGTAGCCGGTGTTCCTGGCATGGTAGCAGGTATGTTAGTCCATTTACGCAGTCTTCGTAAAATGGAGCGCGGCAATGGAACAATGATCCATGAAATGCTAGCTGAAGCTGAAAATGAGCGTAAACATCTTATGTTTTTTATTGAGATTGTTAATCCTAATCGGTTTGAACGTTGGTTAATTGTTTTTGCACAATTTATTTTTTGGCACTTTTATCTTATTACTTATTTGATTTCACCAAAAACTGCTCATAGAATGACACATTACTTTGAGGCAGAAGCAGTCAAAAGTTACACTGAATATCTATCATTGATAAATAAAGGTGAGATAGAAAATGTTCCAGCTCCACAGCTGGCCATTGAATATTATAATTTACCAGAAGATGCAAAACTTGCAGACATGGTGATTTGTATTCGTGCAGATGAAGAAAAACATAGCAAGGTTAATTTAGAATATTCGTTATGACACCACAGCAGATATTTGATTATAAAAGAAAATGGATGCCGGGGATTGTGGTTACATTGCACAGTGATTTAGAATCTGCTGGTAAAGATTGGTGTAAGAAACAATGTGAAAAATATGAATGGCACTTCAAATCATATACTGACATTTATCAGCATTCTTTTATGTTTGAAAATATAAAAGCTGCACAAAATTTTGAAATGGAGTTTGCACCTTACACTAATCAATAAGAAGAATAATTATGGCATTTCTAGTTCATCCTTTACCACCCATTTCAGTTTACGTTCGTAAAGAATATTTGTATGATTTAGAAAAAGGCCATGGTGAATTTACACCAGGTGTGTGGATTAGTGTTAAAAGTACAATGTATAAAGCATTATACTTTGAAACACTTCTCACTGATTATGGTGCTTTATACGACAAACTTCCAATCTCAGCGTTTGTTTGGAAAACAGACCACGGAGATCTCCTTCCTCTCGATGTCCTACAATTGTGGGATTGCTTTGACTACGATATTACTGTAGTACAAAAACCAATATTATCTCGTTGCGAATTCTTTGGTAAAGATAAGAATATGCACGCCGGCGAATATGAATTTACAATTGATAATTGCCACAGAGATCATTCTATTTTAAATACTAATTTTAGTGAAGAAGATCCTGAGCACAAATCATTTAACGTTATAAGACTAGACAATGGCCAATTTGCTGCTCAACCAAATAATAGAGTTATTTGGCGAGATTCAAGTCTAACGCCTGACAAACTTCTTCAGCCAGATTTTAAAGTATGTACACAAAACTATGCAGTTGAAACTGAACCAAAGTGGAGTGTTGGTCATACAGATGAGTGGCAATACAAAACAAAAGAAGAAGAGTCTTTACCAAGTATTAGTGAAAGCTTTAAAGACGATTTAGACGACTATACGCGTAAACGAGAAGATAATGAAAAGTATAGACGTCGTAAAAAAGTGATGCGTAAAAATAAAGAAAAGGATAATAAAAAATGAAAAAAATATTATTTACGCTACTTCTTTTAACAGGATGCGGTGGCGGTGGAGGTGCAGAAGAAACAGCAGTAATAGCGCCACCTTCTAATCCAACAGAAGGAACTGTTTTAGAAACATCATGTAATGGAACAACACTCATCGAAACAATTGCAGATGGTAACGGCGGTTCTACTCAACAAGAAACTCCAAACTCAGAACAGTGTGGTTATGTAGAACCACCAACAGAAGGTACATTGCTTGATGAGTTTTGTGAAGATACAACTAAAGTTACAATTACAGCTGATGGACAGGGTGGTGAAGTACGTTCAGAACAAGAAAAATCTGAGGAATGTGGTTATGAAGGTCCACTTGAGCGTGGCACTCCAATTGGCGAATCATACTGTGCGTTAATAACACCAGAAGAAAGATTTTTAGAATTACTTAATACTATTGACAATGTTTTACGTGACGATCTAATACAGGATTATGCAGATGGCGAAGGTGGTTCATATTCAGAACGTGTCAAGCCAGTAGCACAAGAATGTTGGGAACAATTACAAATGGAAGAACCAACCGAGTGTCCTACTACGTACACAGACACCGGTGATAGTCGTTTTGAATATACTACATGTGATGGTATTAAACAAAAGTCATCAGTAAGTTATCCTTACGATGTAAATAATGATGGTATTGCTATTATTGATATATTAGTCGCGCTTGATGTTGCCTTAGGTGAAGATGAAGAATTTGTTTTATATCAATTACAACAAGCAAACATTTATTTTGCTGAATCTAATGTTGATATAAGATTACGCCTAGCAGGAATTTGGGAAGTACAGACACAAAATACTGACTTAAGAGGTGAGTACTATGATTTCTTTTATGGTAGATCTCCTTATAATGAAATAGATGAAAGGCAGCGCGGTGCAAATGCAGATTTAGCATTTCTCTTTAAAAAGAGACCAGAAAATCCTATTGCATGTGGTGTAGCTCAGTTAGATGCAACAAATGGTTTAGATTATACTCGAGGTATTTCTCAATGTTTTTATGGTGATACATTTCAAGAAGGCGAAACAACTCGATATTATGAACGAGCATCAGAAACATTTGTACATGAAGTTGGTCACTTATTAGGATTAGAGCACGAATGGGATGACGCAATAAATGTACCAATTTTTGAATATGGTTTTGGATATAACTTACCCGGTTATAATCCAAATGAAAATAATCCAGAATACCAAGGTATCTATGGTGGCTACGGAACAATCATGTCTTATGCTGATCTCTCAACTGGAAGATTTTCAGATCGTAGCGAAAGAATTGTAATACCTGAAACAGGTAAATCCATAAGCCTAGGAACTAATGGTGGATGTTTTTGTTTAGAACCTATTGAAGAACAGCCACCGCCCACTGATAATCATGAACACCTACAACGAGTAAGATATATAATGAGTCAGCTGAGTGAGTATGAACACAGCATTGGTTATAATGTACTCTTTGAAAAACCTATTGATCAAGAAAATATTTGTTTATTTTAACAGTTTACTTTATTTCTCAACTATGGTAGTATATACCTATGGTTGAGGAAGTATATGAAAAAAGAAGCATTTAAAGAAGCAATTACAGATACTATTGTTGCTGCACTAATTAACGTTCCTTTAAATTATTTGTTTATTAATATTGCGTTTTATTATAATATGACAGCAGCACAAACAACATTATTTTTTACAATAGCGTTTTCTATTTTTGCAATCACTCGAAAGTATTATACGCGAGTATATTTTGCAAAAAGAAACGGAGTATAGCACAGCTTGGTAGTGCGTCCGCTTTGGGAGCGGAAGGTCGCAGGTTCGAATCCTGCTACTCCGACCAAATAGAGGAAAATGGTATGACTAAACAACGCATGAAAGATTTATTAATTATTGCAATGTTACCATTTTTAGTAGTAGCGTGGGAAACTACCGACTGGAGTTTTTTAAGGCCTGTTGATTTTGAAGAACGCAAATGTGATATATATCACACTAATGCAAAACCTTCACTTAAGTGTGAAACATGGGAGCCATAAATCGTGAATTGGTTTAATAACGTTATTAAACAACTGGAAAAGCCGGTTGAAGAAAATCCTATAGATAAAGCTATAGTAGAAAAATTGCCACAAGACGGTGAGGTCAATAAAGTTTACCAAGCACGTTGGGTGTGGTATCATACTATTCTTGCTATAGAAATTGGATTCACTAATGTTCTTTTACTACTAATCTTATTTGTGTTGGCGTTCAAATGAAATTTTTAATGTACTTATTTTTCTTTATAATTGGTCTTGCTGTTGGTACAGCAAATACTGAAAATGTGTGGGAAGATAAATTAAAATTTGCACTCGAAGAAAGAGAAGAAGTGCATAAGATTATGATTGATGTTGAGAATACAGTTACACGTAAAGAAGCAATGGATGATTTTTTAAGAACATTGTGGGATACATGTATTGATGGGGGTGGTTTTTACATAGACAATCAAGAAACTGGAGAAAAGGAAACTTTCAAATGCTCCAAACATGATGGTAATGACTATACTGTAGCACATAGATGATAACTGAAATTACTACAGACAGAGTTGATGACATTGTTATCGTTGAAGATTTTTTGTCTCCTAGATATCTTAATCACCTTTACGAATTTATTACACAGGTGCCAGAAGAAACGTGGTGGAACCATAGTTATGAAGATGTAGACTTTTGGAATGGTAGATTTTATAACGCGCATGAAGTGCATAAAGATGGTCATCCATATATGGCAAATATTATGTGGCAACAAAGAAAGCGTGTTATTAAAATCATTAAATCTATATTCGACAAAGATATAATGTATTCAGATCTTTGTCAGTTTGTACGTTGGTTTGATGGATATGAACTCACACCTCATGCTGATGCAGAAGAACCAGATGGAAGTCCTCATCCGTTCCCATATCGTGAATATGCTAGTATAATTTATCTCAATGATAATTTTACTGGTGGTGAAATACATTTTCCTAATAAAAACTTTTCACCAAAAATTAAGCCAGGAATGCTTGTAATTTTTCCGGGCACGTTAGAATATTTGCATGGTGTGAGAGAAGTGACAGAAGGAATAAGATATACTTTGTGTAGTTTTTATACTTCACAAAAAGAACACAGTGATGATCATTGGTCAGAAACAGGAATATCTTTAGGATGATTATACCAGAAAATACTATTGCCGCTTTGCCGCATCATGCAGAGGAAGGTAATTTAGATGATGTTATTGTTCCTTTTGCAGGTATGAAAAAACGTGATTGGTTTAGTACTCACGCGTATTATTGCCTACCACTTACAATAGGTAATCAATACGGCTTTGGTGTAAAAACTCAATACAATTTTTGGGCTGAATGGAATGGTGGCAGAGATTTAGAAGATACTGTAATAGAATTTGGTGAAAGTGAAAATAACCGTCAACATATTAATAGTCACTTTGGTGATGGAATCATTACAATTCAAAATAATTGGACATTAAGAACTCCACCTAATATTAATTTAATAACGATGGATCCACCAAATATTATTAATCACGGAATTAGAAACTTAACCGGTGTCATTGAAACAGATAATTTAAGAAGAGATTTTACTTTTAATCTTAAAATGACAAAACCAAATGAAAAAATCTTTATTCCAAAAGGAACAATCATTAGCGCCTTTATGCCTATTCCAAGATTTTTTGTTGAAGAGTTTAAGGTTGTAAATGCAATGGATCTTTTTGATGAAGAAGTTTTAAAAGAAGAATGGGATATACAACTTAAGTTCTCAGAGTTAAGAACCGGCCCAGATACAGAAAAACCACACCAATCTGGTAGATTATATTATAATGGTGAAGATGCATATGGTAATAAATATAAAAACCACCAACGGACTATAGGCAAAAAGAAATGACCGGATTAGAACATACATTTATTGCAACATCATTGTTGGCTATTGCTTTTTATGCTGGTAAATATTTTGGTGTTAAGCAAGGTCGAATAGAAGGTGTTGCTAAAACTTTTGATTTAATGAGTGACAAAGAAATTGAAAGAATTAGTGAAGAAATTATGCAATCAATAAAAGAGGAAAATGATGTCTAATAAAGGTGATGTAGTTACTGTTTTAACTCCAGTTGGAGAAATTGTAGGACGGTATAAAGAAAAAGATGATGGTGGTATTACTCTAGAATCACCGCGGACTTTTGTTCAAACAGAGCAGGGTATGGGATTTGCTCCAGGAATATGTATGACTGGAGCTCCAAATACTAAAGAAGCTAAAGTCTATCGTAATATGATTGTTGCTATTGTAGAAAGTAGTGATGAAGTAGAAAAAGCTTGGTTACAAGCTACAACTGGCTTGGTAATATGAGTTGGAACTATAGAATTTGTTTTAGATCTAAAAATCGAGGATATGGGTTTTATATCCACGAAGTATATTACGATGATGATGGATCTATCAAATACTATACATCAAATCCAGTAAATGTCTTTGGTGATGATCCGGATGATGTTTATCAAACATTAAAAATGATGATGGACTCGCTTGATAAAGATTTACTAGATTTAGATGAAGTTGATGCTATCTTTGAATTGAAAAAAGTATAAATAAATCTAGAAACCTGTCAATTAATTGACAGGTTTTTGACAGGTATTCGTTGAAACATTGTAAATAAGAAGTGCGGACAGGGGTTCAAATCCCCTCGCCTCCACCAAAAGTAGTTTTATCACTGTTGACCTGCCCATCGACGGATGAGGGGGCATCACTGCGCTGAGACTACTTTTGATGGGGGCGTTATGGAATCGACGGGCGACTGAAAACAATGTAGAGAATCAGACGATGAACGCCGTCTGTCAAAACAGGGTTCAAACAAATAGTTGCAAACGATGACAACTACTATGGAGATGTAGCCTTAGCGGCATGATCTTCCGAGGATTGCTCCCACCTCGTCGCCCAACGGGAGCCTTGATTTATCATTGGATCACCTTGTTTTATATAATATAATAATAAATTATTAAGGTAAAATACAATGGATAAACTAGACGCAAGCTTGATCAGAATCTTGTGCGTTGGAATTGGTGTTATTTTATTAGTATCTTGGCTACCTGCTGCATTGGCGCAAGAAGAAGCTGTAGATCCTAATCTGATAAGAACTGAGTCGACAACTACAAGCACTATCACGACAAACGGTAATACTACTACAACACTGAAGTCTCCTCCGGCTTCAGCAATCACACCTACAATCAATACGTCAAACTCAGATCTTTGTACGTTTGGTGTGGCTGGAGCAGTACAAACACAAATTCTCGGTATTTCTACAGGTACTCAATTTACTGATGAAAACTGTGAACGACTGAAGAATGCCAAAACTCTATATGATATGGGTATGAAAGTAGCAGCAGTATCATTGATGTGCCAAGACTCTAGGGTCTTTAGTGCAATGATGAATGCTGGTACGCCGTGTCCATACGATGGACTTATTGGACCCGAAGCAAAAGCCGCATGGCAAGCACAAGGAGTATCCTCAAGTCCCGAAGAAGTAGAATTAAAGGAAGATATGGATGAGCAGACTAAAGAAACTGCAATGGCTGGTGGTGGTATTGCTGGCCTACTCGCCCTCTTACTCCTACTCTGAACAAGTATTTGGTCAAACGACCAATGCAGCACAGAATGGATATGCATGGGTAATGAACAATGTTTTGCCTCAGCAGGCAGGTTTGCAAGTCAATACAGTTTTGTATCGTTACACTACAATTAAGGATATTGATGATCCATTGTTTGTGACAGTACAAAATGAAAATGCAGTCGACGGTGGTTACATATTCAGAGAGACCGACGACTGGACAGGATTGCCAGGTAATTCTATCAACAAAGTAGTTGGTGTTGGTGGAGTTCCTATCGATTATTGGGGAGATGGCTCAATAGTATGGGAAGGTGAAGGTAAAGTCACTGATCCAGTAGTGGTTTACACTTATCAGTATGATACATGTTTTGATCCACAGGCGGATCCATCATGTCCGGGATATAAGGTAGAAATGCCTGATATACCATCAGTTGACCCAGTCGATCCATTGGATGACCAATTTGTACAAGATGAGATCGATCGGGAAATGACTATGAGAGACGAAGATGAAGATGAACGTGAAAGACAAAGAATGTCTGAAAAAGAAGATAATGAAGATGAAGAGGTTGATCTCGAAACTGTATTAGGAATAGTTGGTCGTTCCTTACAGAATGCACAAGACACTGCAAAACATCAACAGCAGATGGCTTTGAATCAGTTCTCAAACATATATTATAATCAACTGCCAGATACAGTATACAATGAGACAGTGCAACTCAAAGATGCTACGTTGCCTAGAAATAATCGGGGACGTAGACTACAATATGCGCAAGACTTACTTCATGACAAATTAGTCAAATCACAATATAAAGGAGAACGTTAATGTTCAAGAAAATTTTGGCCGCTTCAATTGCTATGATGGCCATCGGCGCACAGGCTGCCGACGTTCCTATCATTGGTAACGTTGAGTCAAAGTGTGTAGTTACCATCGACAAGCAAGGTGTGTATGGTAACCCTTCAGCAAGCATTCTTTCAACTGATGCTGTTGACGGTGGTGTAGAACCGGTTGTACGCTTCGATGTAGTACTCGCCGATGCATACAAAGCTGTTATTTCTCATCCTATCTCTTTCTCTCAGAGTCCTGCACTCAATGATACAGTAACATGGACTGGATCCACTTCAGTTGAGGCTGTGTCAGATGCTGGTATGTCTGCGTATGATACTGATAAGATCGAATACGATAATACGACAGAAGTAGATCTGTCAATCGCTGGTAGCACGTGGTTTAAGGTCAGTTCAGAAGCTGACTATGGTTATAGCAAAGCACTTCCAGGTGGTACTTACACCTCTATTGTGGAAGCTAACTGTATAGCACTCTAAACCATGCGCTATATCATGGCACTTTTGTTAGTCCTGAGTGGTCCCGTTTGGGGCCATTCATGGACTCCCACCTATCCAAAGTTCGAGCAATCATGGGCTGAAGGAATTTATCAGGTTAATATGACCCTGTGGAATTCTCGTGCTGACGTTAATTATTTTACATTTGACGTGTTTGACGAAAACTTTAATCATGTGCCTTGGGCATCATATGAACGTACTACACATGTAGCTTACCTAGAAAGAAAAATTATAAATATATACATAAAAGAAGAAGATCTCGACAGAGTTGTATACATTTGTTCACGGACACAAATTGTAAAGCGTCAAAATACAGCGTCGTTAGTCTCATCTAGAATATGTTCGAAAATACAAAAATGAAAAAATTATTGACATTATTATTGTTACTACCTTCTTTTGTCTTTGCACAAAATACTGGTGTCAACATTGCTATACCCAATGCTCCTCAGAGTTTCCAATCTGATAGAGTGCGAGCAGGTGATGTAGAATGTTCAGCAGCAATTGGTTCATCGACAAACGTAGAGTTTGGTGTTGTAGGTATCTTAAATCAAAATGATCCTATGTATCAATTTAATAATGATCCTACACTGAACTATAATCAAGATGAGTTTTTAAGAGATATTGGTGTATATGGTAGAATTACTATTCCTATTGGTGCACCAAAAAAGAGATTAAATTGTAATAGACTATATGAATTAGAACTTGAAAAAAAGAGACTAGAAGTGCTCAAGCTGCAGCGTGAGATTCAGATGTTAAAAAATCTTCAGTTTGAAGCACCAACCGCAGGAAATGTTATAGTAGGAGACTAAAATGGTAGAGATAGCAGCCGCGCTGAGCATGGCTGGATCTGCCTATAATATGATAAAGAATGCAATTGAGACTGGCCGAGAGGTCGAAGATATGTACGATGTATTTGCGAAATTTTTTGATGCTAAAGAAACATTAGCTGAAGCAGATATGCATGTAAAGAATCCATCTATGGTCGGATCATTGTTTGGTGGAAGTAGTGTAGAAGCACAGGCACTACAAGTCACTGCAGCACGACACAAGATAAAGCAACTCGAAAAAGAACTATACGAATTTTTGCTTTATACTGGACAACAACAATTCTACGAAGATATGATGAGAGAAAGACGAGTCATTCGTCAACGTAGAATTGAAGCAGCACAAGCAGCTGCACGTAAAAAAGCATTTTATATTGATGTAGCAGCCATCGCCGGCTTCTTTATATTTTGTGGTTTACTTATTGCCGGCTTTGTGAGTATCTTATGAGGCGAGGAAAACAACATACAATGGTAGAATACATTGATATTCGTATCAGTCAACTTGCCTCCGATATGGATAAAGCAAAAGATGAATACGATAAGCAATGGTATAATCGTATCATACAGGAATTATCTTGGGTAAGAGACCAAGAACATAATTGCTATATGACCAAAGAAAAAGTAGACTGAAGGAGTTTGCGCAATGAAATGGTATACGATATACGATGAAAATGGGGCTATTATCATCAGAACTACATGTAGAAAATTAGCAGAGGTCGCAAAGAAATATGGCAGAATTTGAATTTGCTGGCATGACATTTAAGGGTGGTAAGATGTTTGTCGTGTTGACAGCATTATCAACCCTAGGTGGTGGTGCGTGGGGAGCATTCGAATTTTATAATGACTATCGAAATATGAAAGCACAGATCGAGGAGTATGTGGCTCCTGACCTGTCTCATATTGAACAAGAGTTAGCAGTACAGTTAGAAACAATGAATACACTCAGTGAGATAATGGATCAGCTGGAAAAGAAATTAGAATTAACTGATGATCGCCTTACTGATGATCTCGATAAGGTCGAGGCACTTGCTAGACGTGTAGACGACCAGACAAATACTACACAGCGCGAATTGCGTGATGATGTATATGATATTGAGTTGAAGGTTAACGAGCGCATGAGAACGCTCGATGAAGATTTGCGTCAGACGAGAAAGGATCTCGAAGAAAAGATTCAAATCATACTTGATAATCCATTGAATAATTAAAGAGAATAAATAACCTTATGAAGATATGGGATAAAATAAAACATAAGATAGATGTGTGGCTGCACGACGAGTGGGAAGTCACTATCTATTTTCAGCACCAAACTTTAACAAAAGATGGTAACGTAGTAACTACAAACAAACCAAAGACTTATGTATGTAAGAAACTTGTCAAAGTGAGTGAGACACATTTTAAGTTAAGAACAACAGATGGTAGATTAGTGGAGATCAAGACAGTTTCGCCTGTGGGATTCGATGTTGTACAAACCAAATAGGAGAAACAAATGGCTGACGAAGAAAAGAAAGAATTTCATCCAGCAGACACAAATGGTGATGGTAAAGTTAGTGCTGAAGAGCATGCAATGTATATGGAGTTTAAAAGGAAGGAGTTAGAAGATGCCGACGCAATGCGAGACGCACAGAGAAATATGGCGTGGTTCTCTCTTGCTGGTATGCTTCTGTATCCCGCCATGGTTGTTGTTACTGATCTTGCTGGGTTAGAAAAAGCATCGAACATTTTAGGTGATATGGCACCGACCTATTTTGTTGCAGTCGCTGGTTTAGTTGCAGCGTTCTTTGGTGCCCAAGCATATAGTAAAGGTAAATAATGTCAGGTAAAGGTGATAAAAGACGTCCAATGAAAATCGATAACAAAACTTATGAAAGTAATTGGGATCGTATTTTTGGAAATAAACAAAAGCAATCTGAAAAAGATTGGGAAGAGCCTGAGCTTTGTAGCTTTGGTGAAACAGACGGGAAGTGTAAAATAAATGTATCAGTACAGATGTAAGATTGTAAAAATTATTGATGGTGACACAGTTGATGTCGACATTGATTTGGGTTTTGGTATTTGGATGCGTAATGAGCGTGTTCGAGTACATGGTATCGATACACCTGAATCACGAACCCGTGACAAAGTTGAAAAGAAGTTTGGACTTCTCGCTAAAGATTTTGTAAAGAAAACTATTCCATTAGGAAGCATGCAAATGCTTGTTACAGAAAAGCCAGGTGATGAAGCCAAAGGTAAGTTTGGTAGAATTCTTGGTAAGTTCAAAGTTTACGATCATAAGACAGACTCAGAAATGTTTATGGGTGACATTATGATTCGCGAAGGTTACGCTGCTCCATATCACGGTCAAAGCAAAGATGACATTGAAGCTATTCATATGGAAAACCGAGAAAAGCTCATCAAAGCTGGCGTAATTACTCTCTAAAAATCTGTTAAATATTTACAGTTTACATAGCCATCATAATAGTGTAGAATGGATTTCCATTCTGTGGAGATTTGACTATGGCTATGATGTATACAAACACCCTTTCCTACGATATGGCCGGTCGTAAGCGACGTAAGTCTAAAGTCAAAGGTGAGGTCTACAAAAAGTATAAAGCCAAGTTTGTCCCCATGCAGTCCGCCCCCACGCCTTACAGAAGGGATTCTGGTGTACATTATTCTTCCGTGCAGGATACTATTGCCTCAAGCGTAGCGGCCCGGACAGAGCCCCTCAAGTACACTGGCACCCTCGTAAAGGGTATCGCTACCATGCATAAGTCCAATGCTGTACCAGTAATTGACGACGAGCAGGCCAAGGATTTGGCTAGCATGCGACGGTAATTTGTTAAATATTTCCATAAATTTAAATCCCTTAAAAATCAATAACTTAGATAACCGATCACATAAGTGGTTGTTTTTTAAGGGAAAAAAAAGTTTTACTTTTACTGAAAACTAGTGTAGAATGGTTCTATCAAATGGAGATATTGTTATGAAAGCGATTATTCAGACTCAACACATGGAAAACTACGGCGCCCACGATTGGGACGGTGAGGGCGAGTGCCCGCAGTACTGGAAGCCGAAGGGTGGAAACACCTATATTTTCAATTGCACCATCGAGGAGAACATGGACCCTCAGTGGTGGGCCCGTGTTGAGGCCGCTTGCACTAGCAAAAGCGAGTACTTCGAAGAGTACTCAGTCGGTGAGACTGTCGTCGATGATGTCGACTTTCGTGTGTCCGACCACTGTGCTGAGTGGGATGCTCCCTATCATTGTACTGTCTTGGAAGACCGCGTTCAATTCAAGCGTGTCACTAACAACACTGAGTATGGTTACCTTCGCAAGGAAATTGCAAAGGAGTTCACCGCGTATGACGTGTTAGACGACGGCGAGCAAGTAAGCTACGGTGTAGCTTACGAAATGATTAACGGGGATGTTGTTCCCTTTGCCGAACTTCGAGCTTGGTTAGATAAGTATGCACTAGAGGAGGCAGCTTAATGAGTAACACAAATGAAACTCCTTGGTACAACCGAGGCGAAACTGGAGAGTACCTGCGTGACTGGGCAGACTGTCTGCTTCACGGTAACGGACCTCAAGACTGTTTGGGGTTTGCTAAGAAGGCAAAGCGTGTAGGTCTTACTGACGCTGAAGTCAACCAAGTTTTGCGCGAAGAGTTGGAGGAAGCAGCATGAGCTATTGGGAATCAAACGGTAAGTATCAAACACAGTACGAAGAGCTACACAAGCTTGTACCACGTGAAGGTGAAATCAAAAAAGGCATGTGCAAGCACGTTTCCTCACTTGAACGTTTTCGTAAAGCTTGCAATAGCTACTACGATGTGTTCAACAATGGTGGTGGTAATCGCAATGCTTCTACTGCTCGCTTCTTTCCTGGTGTCCTCAGCGAGATTCGATTTGCATGGGAAAGAAACTATGAAGTCAATTGGGACTACATTCATCGTGTGTGTGACGAAAAAATGGACGAGATCATTCATGAAGCCTATGTCAAAAACATTGGAAATATTGTATAATGGATAAGCGACACGGTGGACCGTACGATCGTGGGTCAGCTGACTCTTACTATCAACGTGGTCCTTGTCCTCATTATTATGTCGAAGGCACGACAGTGTTTAATTTAATGAACCCTCATCTACGTGTCGAAGAAAAAGATATGACTGAGCAAGAAATTGCTGAGTATATGCAAGGCTTTAATGACAACGAAAAGATTAGAAACTTTAAGGATTATGGACATGACTACTAGTGATCTCATTCGCCACATTTTAAACAGTGTGGAAGACATGGCAAAAGAAGCAGACGATCGAGCAATCGATAACCCAAGCGCTCATAACGTCGGTGTTGCTGATGGAATTGACCAGGTTCGTAATACGCTTTTTGCAATTGATTACGAATGGACAGAAATGATGTCTGCAAGGAGTGAACAATGACCAAGCGTGAACTAGCAGCTCGCGAGTTTACTAATCTAATGGACCATTACTTCGCGTATGATGATTTTCACCTCGGTGTATTTCCTCTAATGAAGAAAGCACATGGCCGCGAGGATGCAGTTGATGACCGTGAATGGAATAAGTTCGAGGCTAAATTACTCGAGCTTGTTCTTCGTCATATACCAACGGAGTATCCAAATGAGCTCTAAACATATAAGTAATTTTATTGAGCAAATAGAAAAGGCTCTGTTACTTTTTATTGTAGCTGGAACTGTGTGGGCAGCTGGATTTGACATTATTCATATGTTCAATAGTCAAGGTAAAATGGCATTAGCTGATCTTTTTATGCTATTCATATATGCTGAGATTCTAGGAATGGTCGGTGCATTCTATAAAGATCACAGAATTCCAGTTACTTTACCAATCATTATTGCAATCACTGCATTGACACGAATGATTTTACTTCAAACAAAAGGCGACGATAGTATACGCATATTATATGAATGCTTAGGTATATTCATATTAGCAGGTAGCGCATTTGTTTTGAGTTACAAAGATAAATTAAGCTTAGAAAAATTATCTCTAAGGAAACCAGAATGATATATATTTGGGAAATTTTTGTTGATAACAAAAGCAAAGGGTTTGTTCGATCAATGACAGAGTATGGTGCACGTGAAGCGTATTACATGCGCTATGGTAGTGCAAGTCGTTATTCTGGAATTGGAATGGATCAAATCGAAGCGAGGAAAGCATAATGGCAAAGCGCAAATCACGAGTAACATCTTTAGTACCAGAACCTGATTGGAAACAATTGTCTATTCGTACAAATGAGCAAGATCAAAAAGCTGCATACGATTATGCACTCTACTATGTTCATTATGAAGTTGGTGCTAAAAAGACTGCAACGTCATTGCGTAAGTGGGCTAAGAAATCTCAATTGTTTAATGATTCTTTCTTAGAAGAATTATCTAAAGTAACTGACCAATGGATAAGCGCTTTAGGTAAAGCTACGTATGTGCAAGAAAAACTTGGATACATGCCTGACAATTACGTCAAAAATCTTGTTGATACTATTCCTACTGTTGTTGAAAAGTTTAAATCATTTAAGTCTAAATCTATCAATGATGACATACCAGAAAAAGAAAAACCAAAAGGTCCAGTCATTAGCATTCAAGAAAGAATGCGAGATCAAATGTTACCATTGCTTGAAAAATTTGATTTAGTTGTCGATGAGTGGATGGAAACTAAAGATGTTGATGTTAAAAAGTTTGATCCTTATAAGCTTATTCTTTCACATGAGGTGCAGGTAAAACCTGCACACGCTAAAATCATTAAGGATGTGTATCAATCTGATTATGATGAGTTGCTCAGTGACGATGAAGATATTAAAGAAGGATATAGCCACGTCAATAAAAAGCAATTGGACAATCTTAAAGATATTTACGAAAAGATTTTTGGTGCTTGTGATGCAGTGGCTACTGAAGGTAAAGTTAATCGTAGAAAGCGTAAGCCAAAAGCAGTTAGCAAAGAAAAGGTTGTATCTAAACTCAAGTTTAAAGCTAAAGATGTAGATCTCAGTATTGTGTCAGTTGATCCAATTGATATACTAGATGCTAAAGTTTTGTGGGTTTATAATACTAAGTATCGACGCCTTGGTAAGTATGTTGTTGATGAAATGATTGGAACTCTTGGTGTAAAAGGTACGAGTGTTGTTGGGTTTGATAAAGTAAAAAGCGTACAAAAGACTTTACGTAAACCAGAAGAAGCACTTAAAGAATTTGCAAAGTGTGGTAAGGTTGCACTACGTAAATTCTTAGATGATATTAATAGTAAACCCGCTCAGTTAAATGGACGTATAAATAATGATACAATCTTATTAAAGATTGAATGACTTAATGATAAAATAACTGAGGTATCACAATGAAAAATATCATTGCATTTCTTTTGTGCCTGCCCATCTTGGCACACGCTCAAACAGTAATTAATTACGACGATGGTTCCACTCTTACTCTTGAAGAAGGTGAACAAATTATGGTTACCAAGGGTAAGTTGTATCAACATCGAACTTATAACAACGGCCGAACTTTTCAATTCAAAGAGTTTCCCGCGACTACCCGACGTGATTACGTACCAGTAGATAACGGTACTGATCCGAGTCAAGAAGTTGGTTCACACGAATGGTGTAAAGCATTTGTTCCTTGGTCAGAAGGCCTATCGTTTACTCAAGTCACTTGGCAACGTGCATGTGATAAGAACAACGACGGCAAGTATGGTTGTGGCGATGAAGGCTTTGACCAATCTGACGACGGAGCAGCTTGTCCAGCTGGATAAAGCATGGCATACTCAAAGGAAGTATTAGACCACTATGATAACCCAAGAAACGTTGGAAAGCTTGATGGAACGGATGAAACCGTGGGAACAGGCTTGGTTGGCGCTCCGGCTTGCGGAGATGTCATGCAGCTGCAAATCCAAGTATCGACCAACGGAATCATTGAAGATGCTAAGTTCAAAACTTTTGGATGTGGATCCGCAATTGCATCAAGCTCTCTTCTCACAGAATGGGTCAAAGGTAAAAGCCTTGAGGAAGCTGGTTCTATCAAGAACACAGACATCGCTCAAGAACTTTCGCTTCCGCCAGTAAAGATACATTGTAGTGTTCTTGCCGAAGATGCAATTAAGGCTGCTATTGCTGACTATCGCAATAAGCACTAATGCATATGCTGATCAAGCTGATATAATGCGTGATCAGATGAAAATGTGCTACAATCGTATTACGAATGAGTGGCCAACCAAAAGAATCTTTCTTATGAAAGAAAGAGAAGGAAAGGTAGAAAGAGAAATGGCTGTTCGTTGTTATCAACCAGCATGTGAACAGCCATTTACATTTGCAGTTTACGAGGTTCGATATATCAACGGCGCAAAGGTACCTGTCACCTGTTCCTTTATGGATGGTGATGAACCACGACTAAGTCGATATAACGATCAGAACGTCTTTACGCCGCCTGAATAGTTTCGATTTCGCAGTGTTTGTTATTGCTTAATTTTACTATAGCACCGGCGCGTAAAGCTTTACCACGTACGGTAAATTCTTTGACTTCTTTGCGTTGTATCTGACAATTAGTTACAACTGCCCAGTCATTACCTTTTTTGTCGGTAACATAAATTGTACTATCGACAATATGAATGACTGGCTCGAGAGATCTCGTAGGTAAGACATCAGCATATACAAATGCTGGTGAAAATAGTAAAATAGCTACTAATAGTTTTTTCATGGGATTGCCCCTTAGCGTCGTCACGACGCGATTGTTACAGAATTGTTACAGCTCTATTACTATATATATAAAATTTACAATTAAAAACTGTAAAAATTATATAAATAACTTTGTCGATACTGGGGACACAGGTCGACACACCTCTACGCAGAATGGTCTGGTAGAGTATAACAACAACCTTGCTTTTAATTAAGGAGGCCGTTATGGTATCTAAAGCATTTTCTTTTCCACGTTCACATTTCATTGGGTTTGACCACATTTGGAATGATATCGCTCGTCTTTCAGAGATGTCAGACAATAAGCTGTATCCTCCACATAATGTAGTCAAGCAAGATGATACACATTTCTCAGTTGAACTAGCATTGGCTGGTTATTCCAAAGATGAACTCACTGTTGAGGTCAAAGATGGAATCCTCGTGGTAACTGGTGGCAAAGCCGAAGGAGACGAAGAACGTGAGTATCTCCACCGTGGTATTTCTGCAAAGAAATTCACGCGTACTTTCCGACTGTCCGAACACGTTGTTGTAGACGGAGCTGACTTCAAAGATGGATTACTCGTTATCAACCTAAGAGTTGAGATCCCAGAAGAGAAGCGTCCTCGCATTGTCCAAATTGGTAAAACCAAAGGCAAAAAGCAACTATTAACTGAGGACTAAAATGAAAAACTTGGCAGTCGTTGCCTTGTGTTTTCTTTCATCCTTTGCAAGCGCTAATGAGATTGAAGAAGTCGTCGTGAAAGCGAGACGAGTACAGATTGTATTGGTGAAACTCTCTGAGAATCACGTACAAAACCCGATCACTAAAAATTGGCGTTATGTCGAAGAAAAGAAAGAAGACGACAAAGGCAATAAGGCATAAACAAGGGGCCGTAAGGCCCCTTTTCTGGAGATACAAATGGAAGATATAATTCCTATCATTGGAATTGGAGCTGTAATGATGATTGCTCCAATTGCTATTGGTATTACACTCATTTATTCATATGAGGCAACAAAGAATATTGGTCTTACACAGACTCCATCCGAGACATTAGACGCTCAGCACGATTAGTCACTTGACGATACCAAAGTGAATCACGACCTTCGACTGCAGCTTTCTTCCAATCATGGTCAAGAATAGCAGCATTGAAGTTTTTAAATTTTGAAAGGCGAGTACGACCCATATTGAACATCATATTAACCAAGATCTGCTGGACCTCGTCTGGTAGGTCTCCAAAGTTCCCTTTGCCGTATAGAGCGTCACACTCTCCGATGGCGAGGTCGAGGTCTGCTTCGAAACACTCCTTAACTCGTTCTTCCGTAACTCCAGTACCGACTGGTTCTCCGTGTTCCGGGTCACTTTCGAGGACAAGGTGACCAACTCCAAACGTGGGGTAACCGAGGTGATCGTTGTAGATGACATATTCTACTCCTTCATCGATTTTAAGTTG
>Ga0255774_10001152_pt1 | contig 22211 bp, 17 predicted proteins | sample 101ome_17_FD_179972 | JGI IMG/M metagenome (GOLD analysis project Ga0255774, IMG submission 179972) | Coastal salt marsh microbial communities from the Groves Creek Marsh, Skidaway Island, Georgia - 101407AT metaG (version 2) | ecosystem: Environmental > Aquatic > Marine > Intertidal zone >...
CGCCCACCCCCCCCGAGTTCGCCTCCACCGAGCCCGCCTCCGCCGAGCCCGCCTCCGCCGAGTCCTCCGCCTCCGCCGAGTCCTCCGCCGCCGAGTCCTCCACCTCCGGCTGACGAGTGCCCTGTACTCAAACTCATCGGAGGACCGAACGCGGTGCAAAACGAGGTGCTTTTGAACTCGCTGTACATCGATCCTGGGGCCACGGCGATGGACGATCGCGATGGAGACATTTCTGATTCCATCGAAGTCGACGCGACAGAGGTGGACACCAGTCGCGTGGGGACATATCGCGTCACGTATCGTCTACGCGACTCTGGTGGGTGCGAAGTCACCGCCGAACGCCTTGTTCGCGTGTTTGCGCTCGTGCCGACGTCTGATTACGATCAGCTGACGTCTCTGTGCGTTTTGAACATACCGCGAGTCGAAGAACTCTGCGCGCGCGTCGAAAACGACGGCTACGCTCCGAATCCGGCGTCTTTACCGAGCTGTTGCGTCGCTCTGAGCGATCTCGATGATGCTGGCTGTTTCTGCGTACCGGAATTCGTCGACAAGTTCCAAGGGACGCAACCGTCGCTCGGTGAATTGGCCGCGTTCACGCCGCTCGCGTGCGGATTCAGAATCAAAATCGGTGACGTGTGCGAAGATCAACAATTGTTGACACAATTTTTGAGCACGCCCACAGCGGTACCCGAAGTGACGATACCCAACGAAAAGTGGACACGCATCGTCGACGACGGCGGTGTATTGCGCGAAGACGTCAGTTGTTCTGATACCGTCACGGTGACGCAAAAGTATTGCGGCGCCATTCAACAAAATGTCGGCGTCGCTCCTCGAATTTCAGATTTCGCTCCGTGTTGCGCCACGGCGGCGAGACTGCACAATGAGAGCTGTCTCTGCGACGATTTCTCTCTCATCAACGACGATAACGTCGACTTTTTGCGCGAACTCGTCGGATTCACGCCGCTCGGATGTGGATTCAACTTGACCAAAGACTGTCCCGAGCTCGCGGAGAAACTCGGCGTACAAACCGTCTCGGTGGATCGACCCAGTCCTCCTCCGACCGCCGAGACGTCGCCCCTCATCCCGGTTGGTCCGGAGGGTTCCATCACGCGTCCACTCGAGGGCTTCGGCGTCGTCGTCGAAAATGGAGAAATCGTGCCGAGCGACGAACCCGGTGCGACGGCGTGCGACGCAGTTCGCGAGTTGCAAAACTTTCTCGTCGTCGGGTCGAGAGAAAACACGACGGAATACGACGTTCTCGGAGCCATCGGGTGTTGCTCGACCAGAACAATCCAAGTTCCAGAACTCACCGTCGTGATCGGTTACAGACCTCGATACGACGACGTCAACACGTTTGTGCCGGCGAAGAGCGTTCCCGAGGTGACGTGCCAGGGACTCACGATGCTCTCCGCGCGCGGAGACGTTCTCGACGACGATCTGTGCGACAACGTGGCCGTCAAGGCGTCTCTCGATAGCATCGAAATTACGCTTCGAAACTTGACGGTCCCCGCCAACGCCGCCATCGCCGGACGCAGACGCGACGGTAAAATGTTCACCGTGACGCACGAAACGCGAGAGACGCTGGACGCGCTCGTCCCCGTCGTTCTCGCGCTGCAATGCGACACGTCAGGATCGTGGGCGGACGCGCTCGAACCTTTCACCGGTGGTACAGGACGGAAACTTCTTCAATTTTTCGGTGGAATTCCATTTTTCCCAGACTTTGATCGAGAAGACCGTCCGAGGGACGACGTTCGGCCGCCGCCGTCTCCGCCGCTCGCCGGGTTCAATCTGAGTCAGTACGCGCGTCCCTCCTTTCGCGACGAAGATTCGCGAGACGAGCCGGAAACACCTCCTCAACAGTGTCGCGATGTTCTTCCGCGGGTTCGCGCGCCGCTCAAGTGGTACGGCGAACGCCTGGATGGCGACGGCGATTACCGCGTCTCGCCGTTTGCTCGATACGATTTCCGCGGATCCATCGGCGTAGACGAAAACGGAGACTCCGTCAGACTCACCGACGTCAACGTTCCGATCGTGCTCTCATCTTGGGTGAACGACGCGAACGGTACGTGGCGCGAGATCGACGATCCTCTCGAAGAGTACTCGATTGAGTGTTCAATGCTGAGAATACGCGACGACGCGTCTCGCGCGCCGAGCGTCGTTGCGTGCGGCGGACTCGAGTTTTACATGACGACGTACACGCCGCGAGGCGTGTTCCGCGAAGAAAACGATCAACCTTTACCGAAGGTCGTCCTTCTCGAGGTTTCGCTCTCGAACGTCGAGCTCTGCGGTGGATGTCGACTCGAGGGCGACGCGAACGGCACCTTGTTCAGCGTTGTCAGTCGCTCGGGCGCGCGTTTCGATTACGTCGGTCCCTCCGTCGGGAATCCAACCTGTCGCAGAGATTTGGAAGGCATGCCGGTAGAAGTGATCGCACCGCTACCAACGGAGTCCCCGATGGCGCCGCCATCGACGTCCGGACCGGTGTGCAACGGGGAAAAAGGACTGAATCTGAAAGGCATTCTCATTCGCGACGGTTCAAAGTTCATCGTCGACACCGAGGAGGAGTGTTGTCTGGCGTGTTGGAAGACGCCCGATTGCGACACGTGGGTGTACTGCACCGGCGATTGCAAAGATTTCGCCTATCACTCGTGCTGGTTGAAACGATCGATCAGTGGAGGGTACACGGTGGAGCGCGGGCCGACGGAAGTGTCTGCGTGGGATCGAGGCGAAGACGTGCCCTGGACGAGTGGTTGGTTTCCGAGCCAACGCACACCGCCGAGCCCACCCGCGTCGCCGCCGGTGCCTCCATCACCGTTACCGACGCCGTCACCGTCACCGTCTCCGACGCCGACGCCGTCACCGTCACCGTCACCGACGCCTGCTCCGCCCGCGCCTGATTCTGCGACGTACTTCACCCTTCAACCGGGCGTGCCCGTACAAATTCCGGCGTCGACGATTACTGTGACGCCGGGCGCGCGGATTCCCTCGGAAATCACGCCACCTGCACCGGGACCGACGCCCACGCCGCCAACGGATGGGCTCTCAGGCCTCTGTTCTCCAGAAGATTCGACGATTTGTCCGACGGAGACCGCGCCCGAACGCTTGCGAGAATCCGACGTTCGGTTCAGTCTCCAACTTTTACCAGGCGAAGCCGGAGCGCAAGCCGTCGTCACGGGCACCGCCATCAATTTCGGTCGCGTGAGCGATAACGTGTGTCTCAGAGACGTCACGGTCACGCTTCCGTTCGAGCGACGCGTCAAGGATCCGAATTCATCCGAGTTCAGATTGGCGTCTCCCGACGAGTTCGTCGTCGACTGCGTCTTTGTCGGCGTGCGCTCCCGCGGTGGTCCGCCTTCTCAGAACGCCAATGGATGCGACGTGTACGCGACGGCCCGAGTCATCGAAACCGGCGTTGAGCTCGAGTTCCAAGACTTCGCGCTGTGCGCCGAGTGTTGGTTAGTCGGCGGTCCGTCGAGCGCGCTCTTCACCGTGCGCCACGTCGACGACTTGGAGCTCGAGCTTCCGGAGGCGACCGTCGCGCAAGCGAATGTCATCACGGAGGCCGCCGCCGTGTGCGCTCCGTGAAGATAGAAAATCAATCACCATCAAGACTTTTTGAAGCGATACGACGACGACGACGACAGACGACGTGAACGATTCCGACGCGCACCTTGTAATCAACATTCGACGCCTCGCGTTAGTTGAGCGCCGACGTTCATTCTCGTCGACGACACTCCCCCACCCTCCTCGCGCGACCCGAGTCGCTCTCTCTCGAGGGATGGCGTAACGAAGAGTCAACGTCGACGGCCTGCATTCAGGTACTCGCGCGTCGCGCGCGCCGTCGAGCGCGCGTAGAGAGGCTCGAGAGTCACGCGAGAGGCTAATTCGGATGTCCCTGTCGGATGACGAACTCACGAGGGACGACGCCGCGATCGCGCGGTGTCTCTCACTCGAGGAGCGCGAAGCCGCGGATACGGACGCGCAGATCGCGCGCGACGCCGCGCTCGCGAAGACGTTGAGTCGAGACGTCGCCTCTGCGCTTCCCGCGTTGGACTTCGACGTGGCGCTGGACGAAGCCATCGCGCGCGCCGTCGCGTCTAAAGATGCCGTGAGTGGTGATATCCGATCGGATCCGTCCGGAGATGCTTTCGTACCCAAATTGAACGATCTGGAGACGCTGCCCGCGTCGAAAGTGGTGGACGTCGATCACGGGCGCCTGCAGTTGAGGCTGGATTTTTACGGACTTCGCGAGAAAATCGTCGAAGGCGACGGTAACTGTCAGTTTCGAGCGCTCAGCGATCAGTTGTTTCGAGACGGTGGTGCAAATCACGAAGAAGTGAGGTCGTCGGTCGTCGAGCGTTTACTGTCGAATCCGGATGATTACGCTCCCTATTGCGCTCCGATGTCGATCGATGAATACGTGCAGCGAATGTCCAAGCCGGGCGAGTGGGGAGATCACATCACGCTCCAGGCGGCATCCGATGCCTACGGCGTTGAGATCAACGTGTTGACGTCGTACATGCAGGCTGGATTCATAGAAATTCAGCCGCAAGACACGGATGCGGTGCGAAATTCACCGCGAGCTCTCTGGATTTCGTTCTTCGCTGAAGTGCACTATAACTCCATCATTCCCGGACCGACGATGACGGTGACGACGACGAGGTGAACGTCGTCGCAAACGACGAGCGCCTTCATTCAAAATTCTTTCTTTGTGTAATTAAATTAAATTAAATATCAATCATAGGCGCGAGCAACATCTAGAAAAAGTTTTACTGCGAGGCGACGGCGACCGCGCGGCGAATCGCCGCCGGCATTGAGTTCATCACGACCGGCGTATCCACGCATTTCGCAACATTCCCGTACCCTCGAATCATCAACACACGTCCTTGCTTCTCACCCGGCGCGTCTTCCACGCTCGCCACGATCGCCCCGACCGCCGACAACTCGCCCGCGGCGGCGCCCGGCGTCGACGTCAAAAACGTCAACTCGAATCCATCCTCGGTGCGATCCACCCTCTGCGACAGCGCGAACGGGAGATTTTGCCCAGAGCTCGTCAGCGTGCTCGCCCACTGATACAATCCATCGCACAGCGCGCGCTCGTTCACTCCCACCGGCAGCTTGGCTGTCCCGAGCTGGATGGAACCGTCATCATCATCATCCGCCACGCGTCCGTCGCTCGCGCGCGCTCTGTGCGTCACCGCGCGTCGAGACCCGCTCCCACGATATCCTCTCGCACAATCGCGAACGATCACCGGTCGCGCGGACGCGACGACGACGCGCGCGCACGACATAATCTCAAATGTGCGTCGCGACTCGCTCTGACGTCCCGCGACGAAAAGACGTCAGAGCGAGTCGCGATTTCCAATCGCGATGCTGGCGACGACGATGACGACGAGCGCGCGCTGCGGCGCACCCGCGCGAGCGACGGTGACCGGGTCGCGACGCGCATCTTTCCGACGCGCGGCCGCGCGCGGACGCGCGGTGGTGGTGAAGTCGGCGCCGATGGTGACGACCACGTCGAGCGCGCTATCCACTTCGTCTTCGGTGTCGACGTGGACGCGCGAGGTCGCGCGCGAGGGCATCGCGGCGCGCGGGGACGTCGTCGTCTCGCGCGCGGTGCCGGTGATCGGTGACGTGGCCGAGCTGGAGGGTGGGATTCAGGCGTTTTATCTCGGCATGTTGCTGACGATCCTCGGCGGCGCCGGGTTCATCGTCGTGCGTCAGGTGCTCATTCGTAGAGAGTTGGACGATCAAGCGAAGAAGATGGGGGAGAGGATTCGCGCCGGGAACGCGAGCGCGGAGGATTATTTCGAGATGGGGAGCATTTTGCTTCGAAAGAAGGTTTTCACGCAGGCGGTGAGAAACCTGCAAGCGGCCGAGGCGAACTGGGACGGCGACGAGCAAGACTTGGCTCTGGTGCACAACGCGTTGGGATTCGGATACTCGAACACCGACAAGATTGACGACGCGATCGTCGAATACAAAAAGTCGGTCGCGTTGCAGCCTGGATACGTCACGGCGTGGAACAATCTCGGAGAGGCGTACGAGAAGAAGAAGGAGCTCAAGGAAGCCATCAAGTGCTACGAGGAGAGCTTGGTGCTGGCGCCCAACAACCCGACGGCGACCGAGCGTTTGGAGGAGATCAAGATGCGATTGAGACGTCGCGGACAGCTCGAGGAGTGAGAGCGCGGCGAAGATTGACGCGTCGCTCGCTTGCTTTGCGTTTTGTAATGTCAACCCGTCGCGTCGCGCGAAGATGCAAAAAAAAGCAACACACAAAACAAAACTTCTAATCATCTTCAGTTACATCTGCATCGCCGCGTTCGCGGCCGCGGACGCGTGGGCTTGCTCTTCGGCTATTTTCTTCTTTTCTCGACTTCTACGATTTTGAAACCAGTTGTACACGTTGGATTCCTGAATGTGTCCGTATTGCGAGAGCATCTCTGTCACCTCGCGCAGACGCTCTCGCACGGGCGGTTGTTCCCCGGCGAGGAACAAATCTTCCAAAATCTCGTAATGTTTCGGCGTTCCGCTCCATCGCGGTCCTCGCTGCGACTTATCCTCCCCTCTTCCTCCTCGCTGCCCGCCCGCGTCGACGCGCGTTCCCGCGACCCCGGCGTTCCCGCTCCACCCGACTCCCGCCGGTATCGGCGCCGGCATCGTTCGCATCGCCTCCGTCCCGGGCACATCCTTACGCACCGCTCGCTGCCTATCCGTCTGCTGCGTCGCGTTCACCGTCGTGATTTGCAACAACTGCTGACAGATGTGCGCGTACGCCGCGATCTGCTGTCGAAACGCGTACAACTGCCGCTCCGTCATGTGCACCGCCGCACCCACCGGCGGTCGCTTCGCCTCATTCGGCGTCACCACCATCGCCGGATTCACCATCGTCTCCACCGTCATCGTCCTCGCGTCCTCCTCGCACTCTACGCGCTCTACGCGCGCCTTCGCCTCATCCTTCGCCTCCTCCTCATCCTCATCCACGACGCGCCCCGTCTCCACGTCTCCACGCACCGGTTCCGTCACCTCCACCTCCACCGCGCCTCCGTCCGTCTCCATCGTCGTCGTCTCCATCGTCGTCGTCTCCATCGAACCGAACGACGCGTCCACGCCCTCTCTCTCACGCGTCGCCCTCTCACGCGACAGTGGGCGGGCGCATCAGAATCAATCCACCCATCGATCGATCGCCGTCGCGTCCGAGTGGACCTTCACGACGGGTTTCAAAAACGGACCATACGGGTCGAGACGAGACGAGCACCGGGAGGTCGTTCGTTCATTCATTCACCATCGCCCCGTCGAGAACGGTCGGTCGTTCCGATCGACCAGCGCTCGCTTAAACACGAGAGGTTTCATCGTTTCTCAATAAAGAGCGCGACGATCGGGTGTCGCCTCGCTCTTTCTACAGAAATTCAGACATGTGGTATATACTCTTCGTTTCCGTACACTATACGTGGTCTTCCTGTATAGACGTCCTCCGAGAACGCACTCGATCGCGCGGTCGCGTCGCTTGACGCGCGTCCTCTCGCCCGGTCGACGCGATCGGGTCGGTCGTTACGCGCGTCACTCGACGAGCGACGCGTGCGTGAGGGATGAGTTCGCCGGTGATCTTGAGTGGATTAGCGCTGTTGGATCTACGAAGACGGGCGAAAGAGGAGGAGACGCGGAGACGACGACGAGGGGTGGACGACGACGACGACGAGGACGAGGACGGTGATTCGTCGTCGGATGACGATGATGGGAGGGAGGATGACGCCGTTGGAACTCGGGGGAGGAACTCGGAGGGGGGGGACGCGGGTGAATCGTTCGATGTGAGGACGGGTGAGGACGACGACGCGTTGATCGATCGTGCGATGGGTGAACGGTCGACGTCGTCGTCTGGGGCGATGACGGCGGGGACGGACGCGCGCGACGAGGGCGGCGAGGGCGAGACGACGACGCGCGGCGAGGGCGAGGATGACGACGATGAGGCGGAGAACGATATGGAGAAACGAACGGGATTGTGTCGATTCTGTTTCACTGGGTCGGAATGTGGAAGACTCATCGAACCGTGCGCGTGCTCCGGGTCGCAGCGTTTCGTGCACAAGAAGTGCCTGCGACGGTGGTGGAGGGTGAGTTATCACACGCGAGGGCAGAGGGAGACGACGTGTCGCGTGTGTCACGTCAAGTATTCGTACGAATCGTCGAGAATCGGTCGACGCAGGGACGAGCTCGCGTGGTTCTCGCTTCGAGCGAGGGATCGATTGAATGAATATTACCACGCCTGGTTTCAGAGCGCGGCGAACGCGCTCCTGCGCCGACGAGGCGTGCGATTGCCGAGAAGCGCGAGCAGCGCGGGCAATCTCGCGCTTCTCGTCGCACACAGCGAAGTTCGCATATGGGCGGGACGCGAGGAGCGTCGTCAAGGAACGACGAGCGGTTTACCCAAGCTCTTACGCGTGGCTTCGTTTTTATTCCGAGCGGCGAGTTCGTACGCCAAGCTTCGATTATTACTCTCACCGAACACCGCGTCGTCGACGGCGTGAACGCGCACGCGTCGATCGATCGATCATTCGTTCCACGGGTGTATCGACACCACCGTCGTCGTCCTCCTCGTTGTAACAAAAAAAGCCACGCAAAGAAAAAACCCGCGTCGCGTCGTCGTCTCTTCAGCTTCTTCACTCGTCGCCTCGCGGGACGATGGCGTCCGCGTCCGTGGTCCCGTCGACGCCCGTCGCGGCGTCGAGGTCCGCGTCCGCGGGCGATGCGTCGAACATAGAGGCGTTCGTCGCCTCCACCACGCCCGTGTTCATCGCTCGACGACGCGCCGAGGACGTCCGAGGCGACGGCGAGACGTCGTCGTCGAAGGATGATGATTCCTACGTCTTATCCGAGCTTTGGGACGCGTTCGTGGAGCCGAGCGCGTTCGGTGCCGAGGTGCCGTTACGATTACAGGAAGGGCAAGACGTGTCGCAGTATTACGTGCCGTTTTTGTCGGGCGTGCAGCTGTTCGTGCGAGGGGAGGCGGGCGAGGGAGAGGGCGGAGGCGAGGGTGGCGGACAAAAAAGGCCGGGCGCGGGGACGGCGGAGTTGATTTTCGAATTCTTTGAAAAGTCGTCGCCGTACACGCGAGCGTCGATGAGCGAGACGATTGAATCCATCTTAGAGGAGAATCCGAGGCTGCGAGAGATGACGACGAGGGATCTGGCGCCGAGCAGTTGGATGAGCGTGGCGTGGTATCCGATTTATCGCATACCGCAGGGGACAATGCTGCACGACGTGCAGGGATGCTTCTTGACGTATCACGCGCTGTACGTGGGTGAATTGCGAGACGGTGACATCGCGTGTCCGCTGCCTCCGCGAATGACGGATGCGCAGGAGGCGTTGATTGATCAGCGAGTGAAGCGCGCGCTAGAGCGAGACCGCGGCGGCGGCGGCGGACGCGCGCGCGTGCTTCGACCCTTCGGTTTATCCATGTACAAGATGCAAGGAGACGTCTGGGCGGCGAACGACGACGTGACGGAGTGGATGAATAAACTCATGGACGGCGCGTACACGTGGTTGCGCATGCGGAAGACGGTGCACCCAGATTACGAATTTTTTAGCCACTTTGGGTAATTTTTTGGCGGCGCGTCGCTTCAGAGACGATCGTCAACATCAACGTCGCGCGCGCTATTCTTCGTCCACTCGTTTACACTTTGTTATACTTACATCAGCATGCATACTAGAAATACCAGTTACGCTCGCGCCCGCTCACGTGCACCGAGTGCCTTCCTGTTTCACCTCAAGCATCATCGCCAGCGCGCTATTCTCCGCCCTCATCGTCGCCACCGCCGTCGTCAACGCCTCCGCCTTCATAATCAACGCCTTCTCCTCCTCTTCGAGAGTCGCGAACCGTTCGTTCAGGCTTTGAACGTACCTCTGTTTCCTCTGTTTACTCCTCGCCGCGCTCTGTCTGTTGGCCAAGATACGTCTCGCTCGTTTTGGATCCCGCAGCGCGATTTCCCGCAGGTCCACGGGCACGGCCTCATCGAACGGCGCATTGTACATCACGCAAGATCCATCGTTCAGCCTCTCCACGGGCGCGTCTCCGGGATAGTCCACCGGAAGTGTCCCGAGTTCGAGTGCGAGCGCCGTCGCCTGCTCCAAATCCAATCCCGCGAAGGCGCCTCCGTCGCCGTCCCCGCGCGTCGCGAGCGCGTCCGCGACGACCGCGCTCGAAACGCCGCGCCCGTTCGCATCGAGCGGTCCCGGGGCGAAGGACGACGAGCGACACGCGCCGCGTCCATCGCCCGCGAGTTGGCGCTCGAGCGTCGCGGCGAGCATGACGTCGATGGGCGTCGACAGCGAGCGCTGGTGGCGTCCACCGCTCGCGCACGCCGGGGAGACGACGCGCGTGACGTCGTCGTCCATCGTCCTCGCGCGTTCGATCGATCGGGCGCGTCGACGAGGAAGCGACGCGAGGCGGAGACTGGCGCCACTTTCGGGACGATGACGAGCGTCGTCGCGGTCGTCGCGCTCGCGGGACGAAGCGAGGACGGGGACGAGATCGAGGAACGCGGATGGATGGATCTCGCGCGCGAGCGCGCGGAGACGGTGGCGCGCGCGGCGACGGCGTCGAGAAATACGAAAGATTTGATTTTTTCAAAATCGTCAGACGAGGCTGAGAACGACGCCGACGCGCGCGAGGAGGCGGCGACGCGCGCGGCGACGCGCGGATCGACGCGAGATGGGTACGCGGCGTGCGGTATGCGCGCGAGATGCGGCGACGGACGACGATCGGACGTTCGCTGGGAGACGTTCGCGTGGGGCTCGGCGGTGTCTTCGTCGGCGGCGAAGAGCGAGTCGGCGAAGATTACGGTCACGCGAGGCGCGGAAGAGGCGGCGGCGTTGGCGTGCGAGACGCTCAATTCTGTGTCATCGAGCGCGAGCGCGAGCGCGAGCGCACGCGCGGTGGTGGATGTGGTGTGGTTCGCCCCGTCGGCGGGCCGAGACGCGGCGAGCGGCGAAGAGACCCGATACGACGACGCTGGGGCGTGGACGCCGGCCATGGTGGCGGCGTACGGAGTGTTTCGTCGAGCGAAAAGTTTGTTTGGTGAGTTTGCGCGCGCACGAGTGGTGTCGTGCGGGAGAGGTAGAGTGTCGCGAGGCGCGAGGGCGGTGGCGGAGGCGGCGGGCGCGTCGGTGACAAAATTAGACGGCGACGAGACGGTGGATTTGGCGGAGCGATGGCGAGGATCTTTGGCGTTCGCATCGGCGACAGGGAAAGAGCGGATAGAAATAGAAGGATTACGTTTATCGGAGATGGAATTGGATCTCTCGTACGGCTCGAAGCGCGTCGTGACGAACAATACCGCGGTCGGCGGCGCTGCAACGAATGTCGACGAGACGCCGCTCTCGAGCGTTCTGCGCGTCGTTGAGATTGTTCGTGCGGGAGACATTCCGAGCGTGTACTTGAGCGCGGTCCCACCGCTCCGATTACGAGTGGACGACGTGCCCCAATCGCGAGCTCTTCGAGAGTCTTTGTTTTCGTCGTGGAGCGAAGCCGTGGCGCGAGCGCCGACGCCGGGCGACGCGCCCGCCATGGTGGTGAAGACCCAATGGCGAATGAAAGCGTCCGGAACCTATCGCGATTTCTCAGACGATGAATTGATAACACCGCTGTTACTTTATCCCGTCAAGCAACGCCGAGACGACGAGGGAATGACCGCGATGGAATTTCATCTGCGGCCCCTCGCGTCGGTGCCTGAACTGGTACGCCGCCTATCGATGGGAGCGGGCGCGAGCGGGTTGAACAGGTCGAACGTCAACATCGACAACATGAGTAAATTAGCTCGAATCAGGGCGTTGGAAGAGGCAGACGAAGCTTTGAATAGACTCAGTGATCGTCAAAGCGTAAAATTAGATGACATCATCGCTCGGGACGACGTCTCCGCTCGAGACGCGGATGACGACACCTTTGAGGACGCCGAGGCAAATTTGGAACCGATGGATGCAAACTTTTCGCCGGAAATCGGTGCCGTGAAAAGTTCAAAGCTACACTCGGCGGTCACGGCTGCATCTCGCGGCGCAAAGTCGAGCGCCGTCTCCGACGCGTGCGCGGAGTACGCGCAGTTGTGGACGAGATGCGAGGCGCGTCACCGCTTTCCGTGTCCCACCGACGTCGATGGCGCGGGGCAAAAGAGCGGTTCGACCGTCAATTCTTCGGATGCGTACTCGTTCAAGCTGGACGATATCGTCGATCGTTTGATGGAATTCAACGACACCAACGTCTCGAGTCGCCTGGGAGGCCAAGTCGACGGCGTCGAAGGCTTTTACACCGAGACGTTTGCCAAATCGATCGACATCGCTCTGTCGCAACTGGATCAAAACGTCGCGCAGAGTGACATTCTACAAGACGATGATCGTCGCGAACGAGGTAGATTCGGAGCCGAGAGCGCGGTCGAGGACGCGTCGAAGACGTTCCACCAGCTCATTTGCGAGACGGATGAGCACGCGAGAAACCAACGAAGGGCCGAGCGTATGCGACAGATTGAAGAGAAACGAGAGAAAACGTTTCTTTCTCTGGGAATTCGACGACCGCTTTCGTCTTCATCGAACAAGGAGAGTGTTCAACGGACGGAGCACCATCGTTTAAAGGAGTCAGATCCGACGGGCTCCCTCTCGCAGCAACATTTCGACGCCGTGGTCTCCGCTGAGATTGTGTGTCCGGACTGCGCGCGCGTGCTTCAGCGCCCGTCGTCGAACAATCTCAAATTTTGTTACGAGTGCGGGGCGAGAATCGCGTAGAGAGGTGACGGACGACATCGTGACCATTTCCTGCGCATTGGCCAAAATTCTCGACACGTGCTGCGTCATTGCAGAAATACATGTACTAGTTGTGAGTTTGGGAGTGGTTCGAGGTTTGCAAAGTCTTCACTCTTATAAAACTTGTGTAAAATTTGTTTACTTCAATCTTCTGTTGCAACAGAACATCTGACTCCCATATAGTCTCGACGCTCTAGAAAATCTTGTTGGCGGCGCGCGAGGCGTGTGCCGACTACGCCAAAGTCGCGCCGGCGACGGCGAGAACGAGGCTGAGCGCGGCGACCGCTCTCGAAGACGTGCGCGACAATCCGGAAATTGTTGACGACGTTGATGGTGTGGTCGCGGTGAGCTCGGCGAGCGTCGGTATACACCCGTCGTACCCGTTATTGAGAGACCTGCAGCTCCAGGCGGAGACGTCGTACGAGGTGACGCCGTTCGCCGCCTGCGCGATGGCGGGAAGCTCCGTAGGGGTGCCGTAGTTCTTCCCTTGCGCGTCAAAGCACGGACAATCGCGCATATACGTCACCGTGGTACCGTTAATGGTAAATGTCGACGTGCTCCCCGAGCACTCCGAGTAGAGCGCGCGGCACTGCGCCACGGTGACCAAACCGTTCGCGCTATTCGGACCGTGACATCCGAGCGTGAACGGCGCGTCGCGCTGGATGTGATAGTGATACACCGGCGTCGTCGTCGAATCGGGCGTCGTCCCGAAGTGCCCTCCGCACGCGTCGAGATACGGGTACTTTCCCGCGGTGTAGTCTTCGTACCGGCCGTACACGTACTTGTCACCCGCCTCGCCCACTTTGGGCGAGTGTGTACCCGAATTACTCTCGAAGCACTCGAAACCACCGTGAAAGTGATAATCTCCGGTGTGTCCACCACACGAACCGACGATGCCGACGTACTCCGTGCCCGAGATTCGCGGAAGCGTTATGCCGCACACCGACGCAACCTTCGCCGTCGCCACCCCGAGATCCAGTCCTCCCGCGGTGTCGTACGCCAGGCTCGCCGGCGAGCATCCCCAGTTGGAGATGATGCTGTCCTGTTGAGCCGAGAATCCAGCCTCGAACGGCCCGTAGATGTGCGCGCCGCTCGCGATCGTCGACCCCGCCGTTTCGCTGACTTCGTGCGTGTACGAGAGCGCGCCCGACTGCACCGTCGTGCACCCGACGTCGCCGCGCAGATTGCACGCCGTCAGCGACGTCGCGGTTGGATTCGAGCACGCCTGCGCCTGCATGTCGCACCGAAGACGCGCGTCGAGAAACGACGACGACGCGCGCCGCAATTCGAGCGAGCGACCATTGCTTTTAACGGTTCGGCCCGTCCGACTCTCACGGTCCCACGGGCAAACAGAGTGAGACGATACAAAACTCGGAAAAAATAACATCGCGAATATCGCGAACATCGCGACGCCGATCGCCGTCGCCGTCGTCGCGCGGCGCGCGCGGACGGCGCGTCGGCGTCGGTGAACGAGACGTTGGCGAGTCATGATTCGAGCACGCATGGGTACTCTGAATCCTGATTGGTTGGAGCCCGTCGTCCCGTCGTCAGACGCCAGAGCGCGACGACCGATCGAATCTCGCGCGCGACGCCGACCATGACGAAATCGAGCGTGGATGATTTTTGTCACCTCCCGCGCGATCTCTCGGTCGGTGACGTCGGCGGGGACGTGCACTGTCTGCAGCGGATGCTCAGACGAGGCGCATTTTCAAACGCCGCCCCGAGCGGGCGGTTCGACGACGCGACGCGGGAGGGGGTGAAACGATGGACGAAAGCGAACGGATGGGCGAATCGCACGGGTTCGGTCGATGCGTCGGTTCGGTCGGCGTACGCCAAGGTGCGTTCGAGACGCCGCGAGTCGTCGAGATCTTCTTTTCTTTGCGCGTCGCCGTCGTGTGTGAGCTCGAGACTGACGGACGAGACGCGCGCAGGCGAACGATTACGCGACGACGTCGAGCGGGAGATTGGTGGACGATTGCGCGAACGGAAAAAACGTCGACGGTCTGGCGTGCGTGGACGTGTGCGCGGAATTCGGGGAGGATTCGCAGTTTTGTCGAACCAAGTGCGCGCCTCGCGGCGACGCCGATAAAAAGTACGCGTGTCGAGCGGCGTGTCAGGACGCCATCGCGGGCGCGTGCGATCGCGCGTTTCCACCGACGAGCGAGGATAATCGTAAAAAGTTTGAGAGTTGTTTAGATCACACGGCGGAGGAGTGCGCGAGCGCGTGCGATAGGTGGCGGTGAGTCGAGAGTCGCGAGGGACGAGAATCGAGTCGAGGCTCTACTATTTTAATGTTTTGATTACATCTCTCGTCGTTCCTATTCTTCCAAGTTGATCGTGTTCCCCAACTTTTCGTATAATTTCTGCGCCGCGATGATTCAGTTTGCGTTCGGTCAGTCTCGTCCTTTGCTTCGCTTCTGCTCGTTTCGTTTCGTTTGCCTCGAGTCAACGCGCGCGCACCGTCTTGAGCTCCGCCAATCCCTCTCTCAACACCTTTCGCTCCTCCTTGAGCCTCTCCAACCCCTCCCGCTCGCGCGTCAACATCGCCTCCACCTTTTTCTCCGCCTCTTCCCCGTTCATGACGACGAAACACTCCCCCAAGAGCACCCCACACCCATCCTCCTCGTCCGCGAACGCGAGCTCGGTGGAGGCTTCATCCAGGTCATCGATCGCGCGCGTCTTCGCCGAGATCTCCGCGTCGAGCTCGTGACTCCGCGCGTTCATGCGCGAAAACGCGCATATTCGCTGTTGGTCCTCCCACGTCACGTCCGTCTGCGCCATCCGTGTGTGTGCGCAACGCCGGCCGGCACGTCGCGCGGGCGATGGAATGCCGTCGAGGAGTCAACGCGCCAGCCGCGACGTCGAGCCATCATGCGCGATCGTTGATATGCGACGTTCGACGCTTTTCGGCCATGAGGTTCGATGCTCACATGTTCGAGCTATGCAGTGGGCAATGCCCGCACAGGTTCAAATCCTGTAAGTACCGTTCCACCTACGCCATATTTAGTCGTATTTAGTTGGTACTTTGACCGAGTGGTTAAGGTGCTGCACTTGAATTTTCTTTTATACTCTGTTTTGATCTAAAGTACGAGTCGGCTGTCCGAGAAAATAGTTATTTCCAAAAATGTTGTATGAACCCGAACAGGCGGTTCGTCTCGCCGGGCGAGTCGCCTCGTTGCGACTTTGCGGTGCGCGACGCGCGACTGGACACAGGCCGTTCGCTCTTCGCGCGCGATCGATGGATAAAACGATGAATATCGAGTCGGTCGAGTCGGAAGCGGTGGCGACGCCGCGCGCGCGTCGATCGGCGAAGCGAGAGAAGACGCGCGATGGCGACGAAGAACAAGCAGCCGAAAATCGTACGGCGTACACGACGCCCGTGGCGACGCGCGGTGGCGCGGAGCGGACCGAGTGGGCGACGCTTTTTTTAAGAACGTGTATAGTAGGCGCCTGACCCAAGAGGCGAAGACGTCGGTCGTGCGACGCGTGTCGCGTCAGACGTGCCTCGCGCGCGATGCCGCGCGGGAGGGAGGCGGGAAAGACGGCGCGAGCGCCGCCGGCAAAGCGAGCGAGAGGAATCAGACGTATTTTACTGTTTTTAAGCCTATCATTTGCATTTTTATTTTTAACATAAAAACATTTCTTCTCCGCGTACACTTTTTCGTTGTTTTTTCATCTGGGTTTGGTTTGGACAAGGGCGAGCGCGCGCGTTCGTTCGACTAGGATTCGTGTGCGCCTCGTCCGACTACGACGAATCTAAGACCTCTTGCGGCGTTTGCCCGTGGCGCCGCCCGCGACGGCGCCGGCGATGGCGGCGGGCAAGGTGGCGCCGTCCTTTTTCTTCTTCCCGCCGCCGCCGCCGCCGCGTCTTCGTCCGAGCATGTCGGCGGCGGAGACGGCGTCCTCCTCCAGCGCGCGAGCGCGCTTGGCTCGAATCAGGGCGTCGCCGCCGCCTCGAGTGGGGAACTTGGCGCTTCCGATGAGCGAGTGACGGTGCGCGCCGAGAGGTTTGGCGAGCATGCGATCGAGCTCGGCGCGGAGCTTGCGCTCGTCGGCGGCGGCGAGACTCTTGGCGCTCTGTTCCTCGTGGTACTCTTGTAAGTCGTCATCGGATTCGGATTCGCTCAGAATGATTCCGAGCTCTTCGGCGTTCGTTTGACGCCACTCCTTGTCCGCCTTGGCCTTTTGCTTGGCGTGCGCGAGTCTGTCAATCTTTCTCGTGACGGCGAGCCGTCTGCTCGCCTCGGCGAGCGTCTCCTCAGCCACCGGGAACGCGTCGAGCGGTCCGTCGCGATTAAGACTTTTGAGCAGAGAGTAATATCTCGAGCGCTCTTTCGGAGTGACGAGAGATACCGCGGCGCCTCGCTTATCTGCGCGACCGGTGCGTCCGCTTCGGTGAATGTACGTGTCCGCGCTGAGCGGAATTTGGTAATGAATCACCAGCTCCACGCCCTTGACGTCCAACCCTCTCGCCGCGACGTCGGTGGCGACGAGCACGGAGTGCGCGCTTCGAGCGCCATTTGACGTCGCCACTGCAGCCGCCTTGAACCGATCGAGCGCTTTCAATCGCGCGCGTTGTTGCATGCCGGCGTGAAGTCCCTCAACGGGCACCTTTAAAATTTTCAAAAGCGCCGTGACGCGACGAAGACACGAGATGGCGTTGACGAAGACGATAGTCATCCCGGGGTGCGCGGAGAGAAGATAGTAGAGCAACGAATCTCTGTCCTCCTCGGTGCACTCCAACGCGCTCTCCGCGATCGTCTCTGCGACCGCACCACCTTTGCGCTCCTTTGACGTCAAATCCACCATTTTGACGCGTCCATAAAATGGCACCGCCTCCATGAGAGATTCCAACGACCCGCTCTGCGGTCTCGCGCCCGTCGCTCTCGCCACCGTCGGCGCTTTACCCTTTTTCAATTTTCGTCGCACCGAGTCCGGCACGGTGAGCGTGGCGCTGAACACGAACGTCTGTCTGTCCAACATTTGTTTCGGACGAAGCGCGACGGCTTTCCTCTTCTCCTCCTCGTCGGCGTCGGCGTCGACAAAGGCATCCACCGCGGCGGCTCGCTCCTCGCTCGTAAGTTTCGCCGCCCCACCCGGACGTTTAATGCGCGGCGGTTGCGGAATGTTTTGAATGATGCTCGTGAGTTCGGCAAAGTGTCCGCGCTCTACCATTCTGTCCGCCTCGTCGAGGACGAAGAAGGAGAGCGCGCCGAGCTCCGTCACGTGGGCGTGTCCGCTCTGCATCGTGTCCCACAATCGACCGGGCGTGGCGACGATCACCGCCGGTCGTCTATTCAATAGACGCTCTTGTTTCTCCTTGGACATGCCGCCGACGACCGGGCACACGTCAATTTTCGTGTACACGGCGACGGCGCGCATCATGGCGCACACTTGCAGCGCCAACTCGCGCGTCGGCGCGACGATGAGCGCTCGGAGCGCGTCAGGCACGGAATCCGCGTCCTCGTCCTCGTCCCCGTCCCGTTCGGCACGATACTCTTTCGGCACGCCTATGCCCTCGGACAACAATCTATGAAGTATTGGTAACGCGAACGCCAATGTTTTCCCGCTCCCCGTCTGCGCGGCGCCGATGATGTCGCACCGTCCCTTGGTCGCCGGGTGTAGACACTCGCGCTGAATAGGCGTCGGCGTCGTGAATCCGCAGTCTTGAATCGCTCTCGTGAGCAGAGGGTGTAAATCAAACTCCAACCACGCGCTGACGTCGCACCCACGATCTAAATCGACGCCCTCGGCGACGGCGCCCATGCCCGACGTCTTGTGATCGCTGTAATCGAAACCGCGACTCGTCGTCGGTCGAGACGATTCCCTCTCCACGGATTTGTGCGTGATCTTTTCCCAATCCTCCTCGACGTCCATCGCTTCGTCATCGATGAGTTCCTCGTCCGGTTTTAATCCTCTCGAGGTCGAGGCTGTCGTCTCGTTCGTCGTCGTCTTCGTCTCGTTTGGTTTTCGCGTCTTCTTCGCCTTTTTCGACGTCGTCGGCGTCGCGGATGGTTTCTCTCCAACTTTCGTCTCCTTCGCCCCGTTCGTCGCGACGCCGCCCGTCTTCTTGGCTAATTTCTTCGCCTCAATCTTCGCCTTCCACCGTAATTTCCGTTTCATGATGCGCTTCTCCTTGCCGCTCAATCCGTCCAACGCGCGCTCGTCCAAATCTCGAAACGTCGCCGAGGCGTCGCCGGCGTCGTCATCGCTCCCCTTCACCTTCCTCGTCTTCGTCGCGTCGATCGACGTCGACGACTTTGACTTCGCGGGTTTCTCGAGAGACTTCGCGGCGTTCGCGTCGTCGTCGCCATCCGCACCGCTCGCGGACGCGAACGCGCGCGCGTTCGCCGCGAAGTCGCTCGCCGCGCTCGGGTCCAGCACCTCCAAGCTCATGAACCCATCCTCGGTCGCACCGAGCATGAGCGCGCTCGAATTCACGTCCACTGCGTTCCAACCGTCGTCGCGCGTCATCCATCCGTCCTCGTCGTCTTCATCGTCCGACGCGCGCGAGACGGCGCGCGATTCTTTACGCTTTTTCGCCATGTCGCCGCCGGCGGCTGTGGATTCGATTCGTCGACGAACGACGCGCGCGCGCGGTGCCGCGTCCGAGTCGCGCGCGACGAACCGATCGGGACGTTCGCGTTCACGTCGTTCGCTACGTCTCGCGATGGACGACGACGAGTGTCGAACGCGCGCGGGCGTGTGAAGTCAACGAGTCGAATGCGTCAACTTTTTCGGGCAAAGGGTGGGAAAAGGTGAGACGACGGTTTTCGATCGATTCGCTCACGCGTGACTACTCGGCGTCGACGAGTTTTCGATCGACGAGCGATTTGAGATCGGTGTAGAGCTTTTTCCACTCCTCGACCTCGTCTCGCGCGCGTGAAAGGTTGGTTTTGGTTTTCGCGAGCTCGTCTCGCGCGGCGTCGGCGTCGGCGGCGGAGGCGGGCGTCGGCGCGGCGCGCGTCTCGTCGGCGACCGGTCGGCGGTGGTGTTCGCTCGCGTCGGCGTCGATGGCGCCGGCGAGGGTGATGGGCGCGTCTTGCCACGGTTTCAGTCCGCTTCGGTCGCCGGGACCGATGAGGAATTTACTAAACGTTGGCGCGGGCGAAACCTTGGCGCGTTTGCGGTCGCCGTCCCGGTCGCCGCGGCCTTGACCGCTGTATCGCGCGCGAGGCACGAGACAAATGTCGCAGATGGGCGCCTTTGGATGACGCAAGACGTGGAGCGTCTGTCGAGACGCCACATCCCACACGCGCGCGGTGCCGTCTTCGCTGGCGGAGATGACGGCGTTGCCGTCGGTGGAGCACGCGACGCAGACCAATTTTTTAGAGTGTCCCTCAAACGCCACCATGCCGTCTCGCGCGTCCACGCCGCCGTCCAGACTCACCGCCACGGACGGTGCACCGTTCAGAGGAATCTCAAACAGCCTCCCGTCGACGCCTCCGGCGTACAGCGTCGCTTCGCACGCGTCCAACGCGCAACACGTCAGCGCCGTCGGACACCGCACCTGTCGAAGCATCGCGCCGTTTCCCAAACTATAAATCTTACACGTGCGATCGGCGCTGCACGACACCACACTCACGTCACCTCCGACGCCCGCTAACCCACCGCACGTCACATCGCTCACCCCCAGCGCGTGTTCCGTCCAACTTCTCCACGCGCTCGCGTGTCGCGTCGTCTCCCCGTCGTCGCACAGTTCGCTCACCCTCCACGCGTGCACCGCCCCGTCTTCCCCTCCCGTGACGAGCGCGCTTCCACACGGCGTGAACGTCATCGCCGTCACGCCCTTAAAATGCGCTCGAAACCGCGCCAAGAGCCTCCCGGTGGACGCTTCCCACACGCTCGCCGTCCCGCTCGCCGACCCGCTCGCGACGAACCGTCCGTCCCTCGACGCGCACACCGACATCGGTCGCTCCGGGAGCACCGACGACCGCTCGCACGACTCCTTATCGACGCCGTACGCGCACAACTGCCGCTTATCCGGGCACAACTGCACGAGTCGATCGCATCCGAGCGCCGCGAGCGGGCCGCCGCCGGCGCCGCTGCTCGATGGATTGTATTGCTTGACGACGGCGCCCGTGCGCGCGTCGAAGGCGACGACGGGGGCATCCCTGGCGCTCGACGCGATGAGCACGACGTCGTCGAGGGCGTCGAGCGACATGGTCGGTCGGTCGTTCGCGCGCGCGCGTGTGACGACGAATGAGTCACTCAGCCGGCGCGAGTCCCGAGGGCGAAGACGAAACAAACGCGCGCCGAGCGCGACGCGTCGTCATCGCCGTCGTCGTCGTCGTCATCGCGCGCGAGACTGTAATAATAAATTATGTTTACAAAACAAACAAACGTGCGAGCGTGAAAGCGAGGACTAGACGGACCCAGATGGCGACGACGCGCGACTCGACGCGGCGGCGGCGGCGTCTCGGCGCATCGCCTCGAGTCTCACGCACTGTCGCCACCATCGCGCGTAATCGGCGAGGAGATTATCCTCGATCGATCCTTGTAAATTCTCTAAAACTCTATCATTGATTCCATTGACGACGAAATCCAACGCCGGATTCATCGCCAAGAAATCGTTCACCGCCGCGTCGAGCGTGAGCGTCACGTCTCCGCGCACCCGCCCGTCGCCCCCTTCCGGAGGTCGAAGCGCCCCCTCCATCGTCAGCGTCACCTTATCCTCTAAATCCATCTCTTTCGGTAATCCCACGAATTTTAATTCCTTCGCCCCGATCGTCAATCCCTCCTCTCTCTTCTCCAACGTCAGCGTCGAGTACACGGTGACGCGGCGTCCCAAAAAATCAAACGGAAGTAATCGCACCCTCCACGTCGTGCCGTCCAATTTCTCTCGCCTGCGACCGTCTGGAAACGTGACACCGATGATGCGCTCACCGTCGGAGATGTACGACTCGAACGTGTGCGCGTCGTGTTCCTCACCGAGCGTCATTCGGAGTGATTTCGTGCTCTGCCATCGTCTCTGGACATCCGCGGTCACGACCAAGGGACGCCGCGATGAGGACGCGCGCGCGACGGAGTTCGCGCGAACGTCTCGACCGATGAACGCGGACGTCGCTCGGGCGGTGAGCGTCGTGGGCATGGCGCGCGCGCGCGTGTGCGTGTGGGACATCGCGATCGCGCCGGGGACGAGGCGGCGAGCGGATAGACTGGTGGATGGAGGGCGAGCGTGGAGTCGAGTCGACGATCCGACAGTTACAACATTTCAAATTTTCGTGTATGGTTTCCTTTCTTTCTTTGTTTTTCGTGGGGCTTAATGAATTCGTCAGCGTGCTTGCAATGTACAGCGGCGTTCTCCTCGCGCGGGAACGACGGAGTCTCGGCGCGTCGACCGTCGGTTCGTCGTCTTGATTTTTATTGGCCGAGCATACGGAAGAAAAGCTCTTCGTATTCCAGAGCCGGTTTGTTCCAGGACCAAT
>Ga0255774_10001153_pt1 | contig 22208 bp, 20 predicted proteins | sample 101ome_17_FD_179972 | JGI IMG/M metagenome (GOLD analysis project Ga0255774, IMG submission 179972) | Coastal salt marsh microbial communities from the Groves Creek Marsh, Skidaway Island, Georgia - 101407AT metaG (version 2) | ecosystem: Environmental > Aquatic > Marine > Intertidal zone >...
CCATATTGCGCCTATACCGACGGGTACTCATGTCCCATTACTCCTCAAGAAAACTACATCGACATTGAAGTAAACGCAGGAATCAAGGGACCGGAAGGGCATTAATTTAACTCCCCGCCAAAGGAGTTCCGAACACGCCAACGGCCAACTCCGCCCAAACCAAGGCCAAGGCAAGCACCACTATGATGCCCCATGCCCAGCGGCTTTGCTTGTTTTTAGCTTTGGTAAGCACAAAGTCTAGCGCGAAGCTGGTTCCACTCAGTAAAATAGCGGCGACGATGTAGTCGAATCCCGACCAATGAACTTCTTGGGAAAATTGGCTCCCAATAAATGGGACCAGCAACAATGCACCTGAGCCGATGAGTAGTGATTTGAGACGTGTGGTCATGCGGTTTAATTTTTGGTAAAGGTGAGGCTTAATTGGCTACCTAAAAGATAAGAAAAACTTAAAAAATTAGTGGGCCGCTCTGGCCACCAGTACTCCGAGGGCATTGCTTACTTTAGCCCTATGCAACCAACCTCCCGTAAATACCTCTGGGTCCTTGGCGCCACCGGCTATGTCGGCAAACATGTCGTGTTTGAGCTTTTGGAGCGCTTCAAAGACGATCCATCTACGCAAATTGTGGCCGTGGGGCACCAAAGTATTCATGAAGAGATCATGGAGCGTACGCATTTTCTGATGATGCCGCTTGGGGAAATTGGCCAAAAATGGTTGGACAAGTATCCGCCTTCGGTGGTTTTCCATTGTGCCCGAATGGCCGGAAGCACCGATAGAAAAAGATTCAGGGCAGCGCGCAAAGGAGATAGGGCCAATCGACGATTAAAAGGGCTTTTGGAGGAACTCCCACATCCGGTCAAATTAGTGTACTGCAGCGGTACGTTGATGTATGGCAATCACACTTCGGAGGTAGTGGAAGGTACAGAAGAACGCCCCATCGCCTATGCTCGAGCGTACGAGCGGGCGGAACGGCCTTGGAAAGAAGGCTCTTTGAAAATGGATATCAGAATAGCCTATCCTGCTTGGATTTTTGGGCCAGAGTCTTGGTTTGAAGCCTTCTACTTGAGGCCTTTCAAAGCCAATGGAGCAGTGGCGCAAGTAGGCTCGGGAGATGCCATGATGAATTTGGTACACGTACGGGATGTCGCCGGCCAACTCCTTCATATCGCCCTGCATGGGGAGCCCGGGGAACGCTACAACCTATACGCCGGTGAAGCGGTTCGGCAGGGAGATTTTGCCGAAGCCGTCGCTTCAACCTTGGGTGGCGAGGTGCGTGTGATGGAGGAAGCGGAATTGGCCAATACATATAGTAAAACGATCGCCGAGGCCTTGACATCATCAATTCCACTGGGCACTAAACATGAGGACTGGAAGGCCCGATATTCTTTGAAATTTCCAGATTGGCGCACAATGGTGGAAGATGTGGTGGCCAATTATTTACGGAACTCGTAAAGCATGTATTCGCCCAGGGTACCCATGGGGGTGCGCGATAGGCTGCGGTCCCATCGCCAAAGCAACATGCGGACCTTTTGCGGGAGTAGCTTATGAATTTTGTGGTAATACCAAGCCGGGAATAAGATGCTGTACCCGCGCTGATCGACGCACGGCAGTGCTGTGGAGCGTTTGACTTCACGGGTCGTGTAGCATTTTGACGCGAGGAATTGGGTTGGGGAATAGCCGCCCCAAACTTTCTTGAGTCGAGCAAAGGCCCGTTTTGGCTTGCCTTTCAGTAGTTCGATTGCCATGCCTCCCACATACCATTTGTTGACGAAGGTCAGTACCATCCGACCGCCGGGCAGCAACAATTTTTCAAGCTCCTTCATCGCCAATCCTAGGTCGTCCACTGTGTTCAGCGCACCGAAGAATACGTAGATCATGTCGTAGCGGACTTCGGGAAATCTGCTTTCAATATCTTCCACACTACCCTGTGCGACACGGGCGTTGGCCAATGTTCCTTCGTTGATCTTACCTTGAGCTATGCGTACCATCTCTGCACTAATATCCACCCCGTACACCTTGGCTTGAGGGTGGGTTTGTGCGAAATGTGTGAGGTCGAATCCAGGACCAAAGCCCACCTCGAGCATGCATGAAAATTCATGCTGACGTACGTGTTCGCGAAAGCTCTGACGTATGCGCTGCAAGGCATCATTTTGCCAATAGCGACGCTCGAAGTCCACGGCATCCTTATCGTAATAGGCCCCTACTTCTTCGTAATACTGCTCACTCATGACTTTTGATCATTATCATCGCCCCAAAGGTCCAAAAGAGGAAGGCAAATCCGGGTTGATTCAGGAAATTATTAACGTTCATATGAAATACGTAGGTGGTCAAGCCCAGAACATAAGGCACCCAATGCATCTTCGCGGAGGCCCACAAACCGCGCCCCATCCAAAGCCCCAGCATCAACACAAAGACCAGGGCCGATGGCCAACCGTTCTCGCTAAGCTGCAGCAATACTTCACTGTGTGCCGATCCGCCAGAGCCTTGCGGCACATCATCTGGATTGCGTACACTCAATCTATTCTTCAGTCCCGCCTCTTGAAAAGGGATGTACTGGAACTGGTAGGTCCCCGGTCCAAAGCCCGTATGAGGTCGGTATTGAAACATTTTCAGCGCCGACACCCAACGGTTTAATCGTTCCTTATTACTCACATCCGTCTGCACATTCGTCACCGAAAGCGTTTCTTCGAACACATTGGCATTGGGGTCGTGGCTTTCGACAGTGTTGTAGGTAAAGGCCTCGCGAATCTTTTCTGGGCCAATGGCAAGAAAACCGAGAGCTATGATCAACGTCGGCGCAATCATACGGGCAGGTTTGGGCAGGCGCAGTAGACCAAGGGCAGCAAGCATCAGCACCAAGGACAGCAAGGCAGCTCGGGATTCTGAGAGCACGACTATGGCCACTGCGACCAGGGCAAAGAGTAAATTCTTGCGTGATTGGGGCCCAAGACCAATGAAATATCCTACGAAGATGGCCGCCACGGCACCCACATAGGTGCTCGAATAGTAGAACGGCTTGAAGATCCCCACGATAGTGATGGGGTTGAAGTCGTACTGGTAGAATTGGACCCAACCCCACAGTGCAACGCCCACGAAAGAAATGAAGTAATTTCTAATCCAACGATGGGCTTCTTCCCTGCCAAAATTCAAGGTGCCGTAGTAGAAAACCACGACGTATATGGCGTTGATCAGGGCAAATTTTACACTCACTTTGAGCATTGAACTCAGTACTACGGGCAGGATGAACGTTAGTATCCAGACTATGGGGAGCCAATTCTTCCAACCTTTCGGCCACGACTGTTCCCTCACTATAAACAGCACCACCGCCATAGCAAGCACACCTATGCCCCATTCGCCGGGCAACATTATACTCACCGCATCTAAATCCACTTTTACACTCCACGGCAACACCGCCGCGAGCGTTCGAAAGGCAGCAATTTGCCAATTCTTTTCGTGAGTAATTACCGCGAGCGCAAGGGCTGAAAGTCCAAGAAAAACCAAGGCCCAATGCTCGGTCCACCACAAGGTAGCAAGGAACGCCGACACCGGCAGAAGCGCTTTGAGAAACCGAGGCGTTAGGTGCATCGGAATGTTATTTTTTCATCACGTCCACCGCCCAAAAACCTACTAGAGCCAACATTCCAGCAAGGATACCGGCAGCCCACCAAGGAAGGCCCGCGGGACTCGTCGACGCAACGGCTTCGGAAATGATATATGATTTTGGCGCTGGAGCCTGAAGATAACTTTTGAGCTCCTCTTGCTTGCGCTGAGCTTTCGTCCACTCCACCACTGCAGCACCGTATTGACGTTCTTTTTGAAAGAGCAGCGCCGCCAATGCTAATGAATCCGTTTGGGCTTCGAATCGAAGGGAGTCTAGAACTTTACGAAGGACCTCACTTTCGGTGGCCAGTTCCTTAGTGCGTTCGTTCACAAATGCCAAACTCTGCCCTACATTCTGACGAAGCATCTGCTGCTTAACCGAATCCGTCAACAACACTATGGCATTCGCCGCATCCACCGCAAGCGCTGCCTCAGGGGCCAGCGTTTTCAAAAGAACTGCACCGTTGCGCGTACGGCTGACTTCATAGGTGGTTTGAGGGCCGAACTTTTTCTCGACCAATACCCCAATGGTTCTGCTGTCCATTAACTCCAAATGCGCATCCACCTCAACTGGCGAACCGAAACCCATCCCGTTCTGATTGATCTGCTTTTCAAGCATCGTCAGCGGAACGAAAAAGGTACTTTCAGCTTTGAATTGGGCCGGTTTAAAGAGCATTATTAGGCTCGCTACCAAGGCCACTACAATGGAGAATGCTATATTTTTTCTATTCATGATTGTCCGATTTCTGCGCGAGGTGCGCCAGTAGTTGTTCTTCTATGCTGTTTGGAAAATACGCACTCACCCCTTCCGAAGTATCGTAATAGCCGCTCGCCTTGTGTTGCTGTTCCACATGTCTCGTAAAGAGACTGTGTGCCTTGCGTTCCAACACCCGTCCGACGATAAATTCCATGGCCGATTCCAACGGCTTGAATCCCTTGCGGCGCTCCTTTTGAGGTTCGACTTCCAGATTAGGGAACTGCTTTTGAACCCATGGGTTTGCGGCTAAAAAAGCATGGAGCAAAGACTCGTTCGTCAACGCCACCAAAGAAGCAGCCTCAGTCGCGATGTAGATGTTTTTCTTATTGAGGACCAATTCCTCCTCACTCATCAATAGATTGATACAGAAGTACTTTTCGCTATTGAGCAGCACAATCTTTTTAAATGCAATGAGCAAGAACTTAGCCGCCCATACTCGGCCCGCCTTCGTAATGATGAAAAAGTCGAGATCATCGTCCTTACCCGTAACGCCATGTTTGGATAACGACCCTGATAAATAGACCCCGCGAACGTATGGGAAACGATGAATGAACGCCCCAACTCTCTTCGCGGCTTTCATCATTTTCTGGTTCCTTTTGATGTGCTTTAATCGAAGCTCAATGTGCGCTTGGCTCAACGCATAAAGTCCTTCTTTCGAAACGATTTCTCCTATTTTTTGTAGGTCTTTGAGCGTAGAGGATAATTCGTCTCGCGTAGACTTAATGGTCAAATATTTATGGACCTCTTCGCTGTACAACGCGTGCTCAAAAAACTCAAAATACCGGAGCGTTTGCAGTACCGCGATGTGTAGTTGTTGAGTGGCGATATGAACGTGAGCAGAAGTCAAGGTTGAAATGGCAGTGCTTAGTTACTTTCAAAGATACGACTTCAAAATTCGAGAATGCCGGGGATTTCAATTAAAGGCAGGATTGCCAACCTTGCTGCACAAAGATTGGCGGACATGATTTAGGGGTGTCCATCCAAATTATTACTCAGACTGAGTGTTCTTTATTGAAATATCGGGTTTTAGTTATCCTAATTCAACCATCTAATATCGCTCGCAACCGGATTAAAAATTCCGGTTTTTATTATCTTGTATACCTAGAGTAATTAATGTAATGACTACACAAAACAACACTATTTCATGCCCAAAGTGTGCTAATGAAATAAATATAGACAGGGCTCTATATAGCAAGGTTGAGCTGGAGCTTCAACAAAAATTCAATCAAAAAACTATAGAGGCAGATCAAAAACTTGCGAAAAGTCTATCAGAACTTGAGTCTAAGAAGCAGCAGCTCGTTTCGAAGGAGAAAGAAGTAGATGATAAGATTGCACAAGGAGTTAAAAGCGAATTGGCCGTTAAAGAGAAATCTTTAAAGGAGCAGATTAAAAAGGAGCTAGACCAGGAAAATGCAGATATCGTTTCTGAATTACAAAAGGAGCTCAATCAAAATTCCGATCAATTGAAAGAGCTTAGAAAAAAAGAGGCCGAATTTGCTCGTTTTAAGCGCGAAGCTGATCAGTTAAAGGAAAAACTTGAAGCTGAGTCTGAGACTAAGATCAACGATGCCGTCAAGTCGGAAAGAGAAAGGGCTGCTAAAGAATATGAAAGTAAGGCAGCGATGAATCTCAAGGAAAAAGACCTTTTGATAGAGCAGCTTAAATCAGATGTAAAGGAAATGCAACGCCGAGCCGAGCAAGGAAGCATGCAAGCACAGGGTGAGGCCATGGAATTGGCCATTGAAGAATTCCTTGAAACCAATTTCCCTTTGGATACCATAGAAGAAATCAAGAAAGGTGTTCGTGGAGCAGACTGTATTCAAATCGTCAATAGCTACTCACGACCAAATTGCGGGAAGATCTATTACGAAAGCAAGAACACTAAAACATGGTCGAATGATTGGATCACTAAATTCAAGGCAGATATGCAAGAAAAAGTGGTCGATGTGGGTGTTCTCGTAACTAAAGCATACCCTTCTGGCACAACAAGCATGACACAGATCGATGGCGTGTGGGTATGTAGTTTCGAAGAGTTTAAGGTTCTATCAGCAGCGTTACGAGATTCTTTAATAAAAGTCTCCATGGCGATTAGCACTCAGCAAGGGAAGGCAGATAAGATGACCTTACTATATGACTTTCTAACCGGGAATGAATTCCGCATGCAAGTGGAGGCTATTGTAGAAGGGTTCACATCACTAAAGAGTGATTTAGATAAAGAGAAGAGAGCTATGGCTCGACTTTGGAAACAGCGTGAAAAGCAAATCGACAAGGTTATAGCAAATACTACTCTCATGTACGGCTCTGTAAAGGGCATTGCCGGAGAATCTATCCAATCTGTGAGTGCTTTAGAGCTTGGGGATGGAGACGACTTGGACGATTTAGACGAATTAATGGACCTAGATTTAGGTATTGATTGATGAAGGGGGCGATAATTGGGGACATCATGGGCTCCACATTTGAAGGCAAGGGAGAATTGAACAAGAATTTTGTATTCTGTCCAGGTTCATCTAAAATTACTGACGATAGCATACTAACCATTGCTACTGCATCTGCGATTCTAGAGAATCATTTTGATTATACATCAGCTTATAGAGCATTTTACAACAATTATAAAAATTATGGGTATGGGCCTGGGTTTATACGATGGGCTGAACAACCAAATTCTCCTAATAGGGATAGTTTTGGGAATGGCTCTGCTATGCGTGTTTCACCCATTGGCTGGGCTTTCGATTCTCTGGAAGATGTAATGCTGCATGCAAAAAAATCTGCTGAACCAACTCATGGTCACACGGAAGGTATAAAAGGAGCGCAAGCTGTCGCCTCTGCAATATTCCTTGCACGAAAAGGATCTTCAAAATCAGAAATCCAAAATCATATAGAATCAGAATTTGGCTATGACCTGAAAGATAGCTCGTTCATCTACAACGATCATTTTATATGCCAAACTACCGTTCCAAGAGCGATAAATGCCTTTTTGCATAGTAATAGTTTTGAAGATGCCATTAGGAAAGCAATTGTTCTCGGATTAGACACTGATACCCTTGCTGCAATAGCCGGAAGTATTGCGGAAGCGTTTTACCAAAGCATACCTCCTCAACTAGAAAAGCTGTTAGATCTTAAGCTATCTAACGAATTAAACCTTATTGTAAACCAATTTTATCAAACCTACCAATAAAACAAAGGGACACTCTCCTAAAACACTAGATATCGAAACAAATAGACAAGTAGACTCGTTTTCTGACTTAACATATCTCGAAGAACTCTCTTTTGAACATTTCGGTAAACATTACATGTAAGACCATGACCACTCCATCTACCTATCAAAAAGCCATGAAGTTTGCAGCTGAGGCGCATGCTAAACAAAAGGTACCTGGAAGTCCAGCAAACTACCTTTTACATATCAGCAATGTAGTGATGGAAATAATCTTGGCTCATCACAACGAACCCACATTTGACCTGGAATTTGCCATTGAAGTTGGTGCACTACATGATGTTCTAGAAGATGTTGAAGAAATTACCGAAGAGGTACTGCTGGAGAATTTCTCGAATGATGTAGTCGAGGCTGTAAAAACATTAACCAAAGATGATCGAATCAAGGATAAGGATTTAAAGCTTCTAGATTCTCTAAATCGAATAGCTTCATCGAAATTCAAAGAAGCCAGCATTGTCAAACTTGCTGATAGAATCACCAACCTTCAACCCCCTCCACCCCATTGGAGCGAAGGTAAATGTAAAGCCTATGCTGAGCAGGCAAAAGTTATATTGTCGAAGCTAGGCGCGTCTAACGTTTATCTGAGTACACGATTAAAAAATCAAATCAACTTTTATTCAAACCTTAAAACAATTTTAAAATGACATTTACAGCAATTGCCGAGATGATTTTTGGTAAAATCAAGAATATCCAACATAGAGAAATGCGCGAGTTTTGGCTTAGAATAGAGCCTAAAGAACTTGACGAGTCTCTAGACTTCCTAGAATCACAAGGAGAGTTTAATGCTCTCGATCGACTCTTAGGTCTCAATGGGATTTCAACCCCTGATAAGCGATCAAAAAAACTAAGGTCTCACATCAACTTAATTCCTGGCACGAGCAAAGGTGCTTGTCGCGAACAAGCTATGTTCGTGAGTAAAATCAATAGTAGCTATAAGTCAAAAATCAAATTAGGTAATGCATTAACATTCGACCAACTATTAGAAAGGGTTGTAATGCATTGCCAAGGTGAGTGCTATGAAACTACAAGAGAGGTCTTTGTCATTACTGATAACATGAATTCTACGGAAATGAATAAATGGGCTAAAAACCTACAGGTTATCCAAAAAGATCAAGGGGTGAGAATCTCACTTTTTTATCTCAATAACGAAAACCAAATGAATTTACTTAACGAGATGATGGGCTTGAGTCCGTTTTAGTGGGCCGCTCGTAATTTCTAACTCGTTGTAAGGAGTCAGCGGAAGTTGAACTAAAGTTAGTATTTTTTAATGGAGACTTTAAAAGTATATGAAAGAGTCTCCCAACACTTTGTTCAAGATGAAAAAAAGGGCCAGGAAGGCCTAAGAAGTCGGAGGCCATTATCAAAGATCTAAAACGTCCTACCAAGCGCTTATTCAATCCTGAGGAAAAGATTGCTATTGTATTAGAAAGGTTAAGCGGTGATGGGTCTTTTGAAAGATTGGCTAAAAAATTAAATCGAGTATCAATTGAATCAAAATAGTTCAAATGAAATTACTCACTACAATAGCGGCTTTGCTACTATCATTCTCGGCTTTCAGCCAGGAGGGTCTCCGGCAGGATTACCAACCTTACTTCCCAAGGATTGGAGGACCTGGCTGGGGGAGCTGAACAAGATTAATGCCTCAAAGCGCCTTAAGCGCTTCTGGTCTTTTCCTTGTAGACATTCTGGAGAAAAGGTCGAAGGTTTGACCACCCCTCACCGAAATCCTGATTGAATAGATTAATGGTTCCACTAGTGGGACAAAGCATTGCAATTCGTACCCGGTAAGACCTTCCAAGGCAGGATTACCAACCTTGCTTCACAAGGATTGGCGGACCTGGTTATGGGATGCAGAACAATGCTTTACCTCGATATAAATAGTTGGTGTATCTTCATAAAATATCCACAAGAAGATCAGGATACCTATTCTATACAAATCGGTAATGTGTGATTTTCATAAAACAATGAAATGAAAGAAAGTATTAATATCGCCGTCTTAATTGATGGTGACAACATACCATCAGCGAATGTCAAGGAGATGATGGAAGAGATTGCCAAATATGGCAACCCCACTTTGAAAAGAATATATGGAGATTGGACACGGCCTGGATTAAACAAATGGAAGAATCTATTATTGGAAAATGCAATAACGCCCATTCAGCAATATGGCTATACTACGGGCAAGAATGCAACCGATTCCGCAATGATTATTGATGCCATGGACATACTCTACAGTGAGAAAGTTGATGGCTTTTGTTTGGTTTCCAGTGACAGCGATTTTACCAAACTGGCAACGAGACTGAGAGAAGCAGGCATGCTAGTACTAGGCATTGGAGAGAAGAAAACACCTAATCCATTTATCGTTGCATGTGATAAGTTTATTTACCTTGAGATTCTCAGGAAACAGTCGGAAGGAAAAACGGATATTAGAGAACCCGCTAAATCTTCGGTGGACAAAATCACCAACAAAGAGATCAATTTAATTGTCTCTTCCATAAATGATTTATCCGACGAGGAAGGTTGGGCGTTTCTTGGAGATGTCGGAAGTTTGATTCAGAAAAAAAGACCCAATTTTGATGCAAGAAATTATGGGTTTGAAAAGCTCACGCCTCTTATTAAGTCAATTGGCAACTTCGAAATTGAACAACGCGAAAATTCAAAAAGCAGACACAAACTAATATTTGTAAAGAACAAAGAAAAACACTTTTCAAAGTCTAAAAATTAATAGTCTACACAGAATCTATTTATCACGAAAAAGCCCTGATGCTGTGCATCAAGGCTTTTTCTTGTAGACATCCTAGAGAATAGGTCGAAGGTTTAACCCCTCACCTAAATATTGATTTAAAGGAGTTCTGGTTCCACTAGTGGGACAAAGCTGTGCAATTACTGCCGTGGAGATTGGTCAGTTACCTGAATTATAGTACCAGGTAATACAATGGCAATAGGATTAAAATATTTAATTTAGGGAACTCTTTTAAACCAACAATTATGAAAAAACTACTACTCTTTTTAACTGTGTTCTCTGTATCACTATTAACAGGACAGAACGTACCGAATGGTGTTCCCATGGACAGTCTTAAGGCTTATTTTACATTAAATGACTCAAATGATGACGATGTAACGGGAAACTATGGTTCTTTAAGTTTGAATGGTAACGCCACCAAAATTTTCAGAAATAGCTGTGAAAATGACTCTTGTTATGAGTTTAGTGGAGTTGCAACTAATAGTTCTGGAAATAGATTAAACCTTCCGTCAAATTTTAATTCCACCTTCAATAATTTAACTTTCGGTAGTGTATCTCTGTCCGTAAATATTGATTCGTTAGCTGATCATAACCACTACTTTGGTTTTGATAATACAATTCTTGTCAAACAAAAGCATGGTAGTAATACTCAGCTGTACATTGGGACTCAAAATGGAAAGTTGAGATTTCACCTGAGTGGAGGACTCCCGTCTAATTATAATTTCGTTAGTAGTTCAACTTTACAAACTGACGTTTGGTATCATGTCACGGTAACATGGAATGGCAATTATCATAAAATATACATTGATGGAGCTCTGGATAATACGTATAGCTCTAATGTAATTTTAAATAGTATGACGAGCCCATCATATTTTTCAATTGGCGCCTGTGAAGGTGTTGGGAGTTACGGGTCTTTCAGTAAAATTGATAACCTGGGTTTTTGGACTAAGGAATTAGACTCCACAGAAATCTTTCAATTATATCACTCCACTTTGAATATTTCTAATGACTCTATCATATATGAACCTATGTCTAACAGCTTCCAAACAATACCGGGCACGGCACACTTCACAACAGCTCATTCTGATACAAGTGCTACTTACCAATGGCAGCAAAACAATGGAACTGGATGGACTAACCTTAGTGACTTCGGAATTTACTCTGGTACAATGACCGATTCACTTTCACTAACAGGTATTACTACCTCACTAAGTGGATATGGTTACCGCTGTATCATTAATGCTTGCACTATGGATACCACTGCCATAGCTTATTTAACTGTTATAGATAACATTGGTATGGAAGAATCAGCGAAAGATCTAACTGTTTCACCTAATCCTACAAGTGGTTTAGTTTCAATATACCTCAGTAGTATGACTAAGTATAATGTATATAATATGGCTGGTCAAAAAGTTGCTGACGGCAAGACAGAAGGACAGATTGACCTTACAAATCTACCTTCCGGCAGCTATCAGCTGATATTAAATACTCAAGAAGGTAATAAGTCCATTTCAATACAAAAACTATAAAGTTTTGTAATGATTTTTTAAGAAAGCCCTTTATAACTGAAGGGCTTTTTTATGGGCAAAAGCAAGTAATGGGACACAGCGATGAAGGTATCCTTGACCTATTTGAGGGGATTAGAAGTAAAGCAGTTGGATGCAGAAGATCTGCCAGAGTTGTAGACTGAACATACCCGCCCCAAGCGGAGTGGCTCACGTCACGCCCCGTGATGTGAGACTTTAGGTCCAGCTGGTAGCGCCTTTGACTAATGCGCATAAAAAAGCCCTGATGCTGTGCATCAAGGCTTTTCCTTGTAGACATTCTGGAGAAAAGGTCGAATGTAAATCGAATAGATGAACCAGATCAGGTTGAGTGAATTATACCTCAGTGAGACCATCCAATAGTTTGAATTTATTATTCGGAATATTCCGAACGGCGGAATCAACTTGACCAGCGATCATGTAATATTTGGTAAGGTTTAAAAGAGATCTATCGTCCCTGGGGTTGAGCTTAATACATAATCTATTGAGATTCAAATACTGAAGGGTGTCCTTTTTCAGAGACATCTCCAATTCTGAACGTTTTAGGAGGATGTCAACATTATAGGGATGTAATCTTTCAGCATTTATGATGAAATTATATGCTCTATAGTATTCACCTGCATTACTAGCGATACTAGATAAATAAAAATCAGAGGGTACGCTGTAAACATCAAATTCCGGATATTCAAGGGAAAACAACTTATTATCTGTGCTTTGAGATAAGTAGGCTGCGTGGAGCCTTGCAGGTAGTTATACATTACTATTAAAGAATCCTCAAGGAGCTGTCATTGACACAAGGATTATTGTACTTCAGTAGTACAGCTGTAAATGTTGAGAAAACCCTACTCCTTGTAACAGGAGGATGGGCTTTTTATTCTAACTGGATGAAAGTAAAACTAAACTTGCCCGGGTGCTTTTGAGATGCGTCTCTGGCAATCGCGGAAGTGTTGTTCGGAATATTCCGAACAGACGTTTGGAATGATCTGTAATTCAAGAATCGCGATCTCTTCAATGCTGAGACAAATTAGAGACATCTAAGACTTTGATTTTTATCCGTTAAATTTCTAACTCGGGTTGGGCGATAGCAGGGAATTTGTCAAACATTGCATATCATCTGAAACAGCCTATATTTAAGGAAAATTGTTATCATGCGAATTCCGGGAAAAGCACATAATATTTATATACTTCTTGCGTTTCTTCTGCTCAATTTTTCGGCATTAGGTCAGCTCTCAGGAATATTTACCATTGATAAGAATGGGACTGGTACGAACAATTTTACAAGTTTTGGTGCTGCGGTATCAGCATTGACAACACAAGGTGTTTCGGGGCCTACAGTTTTTCATGTCAAACAAGGAACTTACAACGAAAGATTTTCTATACCTGCAATAATAGGATCTTCAACAACCAACACAATTACGTTTCAGGCTGCGTCTACCAATACTGCTCCCGCCGAACTAGCGTATAATTCCGTTTTTGCAATTGGGACCTATGCCATTCGATTAAACGGAACAAGTAACATCTATTTCAAAGATTTGGTCTTTAGTGCTCCAAGCGGATACGATTACAGATATATTGAAATGATTGGCGCAAATTCGAACATTGGATTTGAAGGAAATGAGTTTAGGGTACTATCACCTTCGCAAGGCGTTGGTTTTGATGCTGTAGCTATAGGACTTAGCTATTCTGTATCATCATCAATTTCTGGTAATTTTATATTTCGATCGAATTCGATTAAAAATTTTAATGACGGTCTTCGTGTATTTGGAGAAAGTAATACTTGTTCTCTAGATACTTGTTTGATTCTTAATAATACACTCGACTTATACGGGGAAGGAGCGCATGGAGTGGAGGTTACATATTTCAAACATTGCGAATTTTCTAATAACGACATTGATTTCGGTAGTTTTCTAGGTACTGGTGGCGGTATGAACGATTTTACAAAATTCTATAAAAGTTTTATTGCGTCTAACAACCGCATTATCAATACCGAATCGGGCATACATACACATGTTGATCTACCGAACACGGTTTCTCCTCCTTCCGTTGAAATCACTAATAATACAATAAAGTCTGATCGTTGGGGAATAACTATAGCCTCGTTAAACTTAGACACGTCGAGTACACATATCGGAAATCTCAAGGTGGTAGGAAATACCATAGATGTATCAGGTGAATACATCGACGGGTGTTTATTCATTTCTGGTGTCAATTGTTCGGCAGTCGCTCCTGGAATTATTAGCAACAATATGTTGTCAATGCGCAATGACGGTAGCGAATTTTATAACGTATTAGAAATCAACCATAGTAATGAAATAAAAGTATATCACAATTCAATTTCTTCCTACGGAAATGCGGCTCCTAATTTAGCGCATGCTACAGTTGAGATTAACACTGAAAATGTATCCTCCAATTTCTCTTGCTCAAACATTGATATCTATAACAACATTATCTCTAACACAACGGGTGGTAAATTAATCTCCGTTGATGGGGTTAATTCTTCAGCTTTATTGTCCTTTTTAAGCTGCGACTACAATAATTATTATGGCGAATTCCAATGGAATAACCAGCTTTTTAAAAATGGCTCCAGTCTTTACGGCTTTGCAGGTTGGACTTCCTCGTTTCAACAAGATGCAAATTCCATCTGGGGTAATCCCAATTTTATTGATAGCACAGATTTACATATTCTTTCCTCTCCGGCTTTAAACGCAGGCACACCTTTGGGCGTTTTCAAGGATATAGATAATCAGGTTCGCCTTTTAACACAGCCCGATATTGGTGCGGATGAATATTCGCTTTCAACTTATAGGTTAAAAGTAGACATGAATGCAGATACCGCTAATTCGAACGGAGTATTCGTAACAGGCAACTTTCAAAATTGGCAACCAGGTTCTAGTCAAATGTTAGATTCAGAGGGTGATGGGATTTATGAGTATGTTGTTACACAAAATCTTGGAGATACGCTGTTGTATAAGTTTCTCAATGGGAATTCTATTTCAGATACAGAATCTGTTCCTCTTGTTTGCCAGTGGGATAGTTCTGGTTGTAGAGGAGTGGTTTTGACTTTAACGAATGACTCAGCGGATGTGGTTTGCTTTAGTACCTGTAATATTTGTTTTCTTGGTACTGAAGAAATAGTCCAAAATTTAATTGTATTTCCTAACCCAACATCTGGAATCATCACTATTCAAAAGGTGGATAGACTAGAACCTAAGATTATTCAGGTCACTAATATGATGGGTCGGGTAGTTTTAGAAGATATTTGGCAAATAGGCGAAAATCATCAAAATATCGATATGTCGTCTTTAGCTCCGGGAATGTATACAATACGTTTAAATACATTCGATGAGGTAATCAATTTACATGTGGTACGTCAATAGTCCCACTCAGGACACAAGAGGAAATATTGATTCGGAGCCGAATCATTAAAGTCAACATCAATCTGTGGTAATTACTAATTCTTTGATGGAAGAATTAGTTTACTTGTGTAAAAGAATTACTTCTTCTCGGCTTTCTCTTTGAGGATCTTGTCAATGTACCTATTTAGTCCTTTCTCGTTTAGTAGTTCATTTATGGATTGGTATTCATTGATCCGTTGGACCAATTCGGAATCCAAGTCATACATAGATAGTATCATTGAAAGAATATTGTTAGTGACTTGCTTCCCGTCATATGGCTGTTTGCTTATGACGTCTGTATCATAAATCTTTTCAAGTGGTGCCTCTCTTACTCGAATTAATTTGAATCCTTCTTCAAGAAGCATCTCAGATTTAATCTTGTCTATATCTTGCTTGTCTTTATGCCAATAAGAACCGTCAAATTCAATACACAGATTAAGTTTTGAAATGTAAATGTCGATTGCTCTTAGTCTACCTTCTAATTTTGTTTTAAAGCCCTTAGGGTTAATGTTTTCGAATAGTTTCATTAACTCAAAAGTGATTGTAAGTTCTTGTTTTGATTGTGGTGTTAAGTCACAATATGGGCACCCAGACCCATTGGTCCTATTTGATATAGATGTTCTCCAAATATGACTTGCGTCATTACTACACTTCCACCAAACTTTTTTACCACTTCTTATGGTGTAATTCTCGGGCCCGTTATGATTAAGTTCAGTATTCCATTCACTTGCTATTTTTGGAAGTAAAAACTTTAAACTATTTGATTTTACGACCTTTAGACCTCTACAAACTGGACATCCATTTGATGCTGAATCTTTTTGATTTTGAATAAGTACGTTTGGACTTGTATTCCATTCGTGGTCGTCTCCCTTATCACACTTCCACCATACTTTCTTATGGCTGTTACTAATAATCTTTCCGGGTGATAATTCATCATTTAATACAGGATGCCATAATTTGGATATTTCTGGATGAACATATGCCAATGAATTTGAATTACCCAGTTTTCGTCCTGAGCAAACTGGACACCCATTTCCATCAACTCTGTCAACAACTCTTGTTTTCCATTCGTGATCATCTCCTTTTTCACACTTCCACCAAACTTTAATAGTGGATTTTGAACTTACATCAAACGGAGTTAATCTATTTTTTGTGGCGTGCCACTCCTTGGCCAAATTTGGATATACAGTATTTAAACAATTAGATTTTACAACTATTTGATTTGTGCATATTGGACATCCTGAATTGTTTGTTGTTCTACTATTTGGTGCGGCCTGCCAAGAGTGATCATCACCCTTATCGCACTTCCACCAAACTTTTTTTGAGGAACCGGCAACAATATCTTGAGGAGTAATCTTTTTGTTTTTTTTGTAATCCCATTCTTTACAAATTTCAGGATGAGTGGTTTCTAAACAATTCGACTTTACTACTTTTCGTCCTTGACAAATCGGACAACCAGTACCGCCGCTAGTCCTTTCTCCGATAGATGCTTCCCAAACGTGGTCATCACCTTTATTGCACTTCCACCAAACCTTTTTATGACTACCCGGAGCAAACTGATAAGGGTTAAGCCCTTTATTTTTTATTAGATGCCACTGACTTGAAATTTGCGGATAAAGAGTCTTTAAAGAATTAGATATAACTATTTTTTTTCCTGCACACACAGAGCATGCAGCACCGTTATTTCTACTTTTCACACTGGCCTCCCATTCGTGGTCATCTCCCTTATCACACTTCCACCAAACTTTTTTTGAGGTTCCCGGTATAACATCAAAAGGAGTTAAATCCCCATTTAAAACAGGGTGCCACTCATTTGATAAATCTGGATTAAGTGTTGCAAGACAAATGGAGTTAACAACTTTAAAACCCCTACATATTGTACAACCCTGGCCTTGAGATGCTCTTGAAGCAACTGACATTTCCCATTCGTGATCGATTCCTTTATCACATTTCCACCAAAATTTTCTGTGACTTCCTTTGGTGACATCATTTGGAGTTATAACACCATTCTTTGTTGGATGCCATTCCTTGGTAAGTTCGGGATGGGTTTCAGCAAGTGACTTCTTAGACTTGGCCATGGTTGTGGTTTGTCAGTTCAATGTACAATTACCATATGGCCTTTGCAACTAGACAAAACGTCAAAACTGGTAATAAGCCGACGAATAGCAAGCACCTAAGCGTCAATTTCAGTTCTTTTTTGTAGCCAAAATTAGAATCGATTAATGCCGCACGCAATTAACTATTGAGAGCATAATAATCAATTTTAGCATTCAATATTAATCGTATCGTTACGGGAGAGGCCCGGGATATTCATGTAAGACCCTCCTTAAATACTATTCTGCTATGCAGACGGTTCTCATTATACAGTTGTACGTTCGGTAAATTCATAACGAATTCGAGACTCTCCTTATCAATACTTGATTTAAAATTCCCGTCGCTCTTACCTATAATCACTTTTATCTCGATTTGAGGATTACCAGAGAGTTTAGTCAATTCACGCTTTATACGATCATGAAATTTCATGTACGGTGACGCCAATACTATTCCATCTACTGGGTCACTTATAATCTTTACTATTTCATGGTTTAGGTGGTCACCCGTTAGGAAGTCTGCCATTGATGAATTGGTTTAGTATAAATATAATACCCCCCGCGGAATACAAACCTTGATTATTACTTTCTTTTTGATTGTCCGGTCACGTTCTATATTGACAAGAAATATTGACAGATTTGACAAAAATCGTCCTATATTCAGGTATGACATTAACCACACTGTCATTATTCGATGATTGAACGTTGTTGGCTTCTGTTATCAAGTATCTGAATTCAAGAGTCTGATTCCCACTGGCTAATCCTAAACGAAGAAACCCTCTGAAGTTTCCTTCAAAGGGTTTCTGAGTAGCGGAGGCAGGACTCGAACCTACGACCTTCGGGTTATGAGCCCGACGAGCTACCAACTGCTCCACTCCGCGCTAATAGGACGACAAATATAGGGTGGTGATTGGTATTCTACCAAACTATTCCTAAGGTAAAAGAGGAATTTTAATTGTCTCGTTATTGAGCGACAACACTTTTACTCATCCTCTTTCAAGTTTATCGATGATATTGTGTGGGGCATCTTACTTTTTTCTTAACTTACTGAAAATCAAATAAAAAAACTTTAAACCATGAAAAGACTATTGACTTACACACTTCTACTTGGTTTGTTCGCTTGCACTCAAAATGTTGAAGAAGCCTCGAATGTCCAATCAATTGAAGAATTATCGGTACAGGAAAACATCTCGCAGATGTCAATTCACCTTTTTGATCTACCTGATGGTATTAATGAAGATGAGTACATCGCAGATATAGAAAAACTGAATTCTTTCTTCATTGCCTCAGGTTATGGTAAAAACTATACTGTACTGAAGGTTGATGATGATAATGAGGCAGATGAATATCGATATGCTCTGGTGAGTTCTTACCCAAGTGCTGAAGCATATGCTGCATCACACGACCAAGGTTCAGAATATGATGCATTTATGGATGAAATACTAGCCAAATATCAGGCAATCTTCGACACCGAAATCTATCGTAAGGTATTTACCATTAACTAAATACTATATGATTTCTAAGAGAATAATTGGCTTCATTTTCTTCCTAATAATTGGTGCCACCATGAACGCTCAATCGAAAAAGTACTTCATTCATTTAACCTCTGACCCAATTAAAAATCCTTCTGCAGCATTAATGTCTATTCATGCGGCAAGCGAAGCGTTAAGCCAAGGACATGAGGTAACTTACTTTGCTGCAGCTGATGGAGTTCAAATTTTTATGAAAGATGTCATCTCAAATATTCATGCCGCCACAAAGCATGGCGGAGGAGATTCCAAACTGAGTGAAATGGCTATATCGAAATTAGAACAATTTTCAAGAGAGGGCGGTGTAATTCACGTTTCAGAAGGATCCTTTATGACCTATGGAGTTACCCAGGAAAATGCATCCGAAATTCTCATTAGAGTAGAAAATATAAATTGGAGTTACCCAAAACAACTTATTGAAGAAAGTGCAAAAGCTGACCTTGTTTTTTCTTATTGAAAGCAACCTCCTCTAACCTAGTTATTAGAATTATTAACCGGTCCAATAGGGCCACAACACTCTATAAACTATGGAAGATGGAATGCTCGTTCCTGTAATTATTGCATCAGTGCTCACTTTAATGTGTGTATATGGTGTCATCACACAAAGGCTAATTTTCACAAGACACGGACTATTTTGGTTTGGCGTCATGGTATTCTTAGCCAACATGATATCGGCTGTTCAAACTGGTGGTACTGGTGAAGCTGAGATGATTATGATTTCAACTGGATTACTTTACGGATTACAAGCAGTTTTGATGTATCCATTTGTTACACATCCTTTTGACAACTCCAACAAAGCGGCCTATTTCGCCCAAAAGAGAATTGCCATTTGTATAACTTCAATCAACGGTGTGATACCCGTTTTACACTTGCTCGGTTTCGATTTAGGAATACCTGATATACTGCCAATCTATCACGGAGTCATCGCTCTTTTAGGTGTAGGAATGACTATCAAGTTTTTCCAAGGATCAGTAGTGGTAAAATAACAACCCCTGAAAGCCCAGGGATTTGATTATTCCTGGGCTATTCTATTTTCCAAAAATATCTTCTAGGTATTTCGGGCCTTTTTGGATTTCAATTTCGGTCAACACCTGCTTCAATTCGCCTCCTTTTAAAAACACGCAACTGGAACACAACTCCACCACTTCTTGCATGATATGGGTCGAGAAAAGAACGGTCTTATCTGCAGCGATATTCTTGAGCAGGGCGCGGATTTCGGCCAGTTGTGCTGGATCTAAACCTGTGGTCGGTTCGTCTAGAATCAACACGGCTGGGTCTGGGATTAAGGCAGCGGCTAATCCAACGCGTTGGCGATATCCTTTAGATAAGGCACCAATTTTTTTGTGCTGCTCTGGCCCCAAAATGGTTTGAGCAATGACTTCATCTACTCGGGAATTGGGCACCTTATATACCGATGCCACATAGGCTAAATACTCCTTGACATACAGTTCAAGATACTGCGGATTGTGCTCCGGCAAATACCCCAATGTCCGCTGCACCTTCAGCGGTTCATCTACCACATTCACACCATCTACAGTGACCGTTCCTTCGTCAGGAATGATCGAGCCGGTAATGATTTTCATGAGCGTACTTTTCCCGGCACCATTTGGTCCCAATAACCCCGTGATTTGCCCACGCTTTATCTCTAAAGAAATGGCATTCAAGGCCTTCTGAGGCCCATAGGATTTGGTAATATTTTCGACGAGGATGCTCATGATTTAATTCCCATCAAATCTAAGAAGAATGCATATTCCATAGCGGTCTCTTTCAACGCCGCAAATCTCCCTGAGGCACCACCGTGTCCAGTTTCCATGTTGCAATACATCAGTAGTGGCTGTTCTGGATTCGTGCGAGTTTTTCTTAAGCGTGCCATCCACTTCGCCGGCTCCCAATACTGCACTTGACTGTCGTGCAACCCTGTTGTGATGAGCATGGCAGGATACTCCTGCGCCTTTACATTATCATATGGGCTGTAGGATTTCATGTAGTGGTAACTGTCCTCATTCTTAGGATTCCCCCACTCGTCGAACTCACCCGTGGTGAGGGGAATACTTTCGTCCAACATGGTGGTTACTACATCGACAAAAGGCACCGCCGCAATCACTCCACGGAACAAATCTGGACGGTCATTCACTACTGCACCCATCAACAAACCGCCGGCACTACCTCCCATCGCCATCAGCGTTTCCGGAGTAGCATAACCTTCCTCGATCAATGCCTCAGCACAATTAATGAAGTCTGAGAAGGTGTTTTTCTTGTCAAACATCTTACCGTTCTCATACCAAGGACGACCCATGTACTGCGAGCCACGAATGTGCGCGATGGCATATACAAATCCGCGGTCAAGCAAACTCAACCTAACGCTTGAAAACGATGGGTCGATGGTAATCCCATAACTTCCGTAACCATAGAGCAACGTGGGATTAGGTCCGTTTTCACGAAGCAAGCTCTTTTTATAGACAATAGAAACAGGCACTTTTGTACCGTCGTTCGCAGTGGCCCACAATCGCTTGGTTTCATAGGCACTAGCATCGTAACCACCCACTACTTCCTGCTGCTTCTGTACGGTCTTTTCACCCGTTTTAAAATCGTAATCGATGACGCTCCCTGGCGTGGTTAGCGAAGTATATCCATAGCGCAAGTGCCCCTGATCAAAGCTCGGGTTATTGCCGAGATAGGCCGTGTATACCTCCTCTTCAAAAGGAAGGTAGTACGCCTCACCACCCCAAGGCTGAATGCGCAATTGCGTGAGGCCGTTAGAGCGTTCCTCGAGCACTAAGTAATCAGAGAAGAGCTCTATAGATTCCAAGTATACCTCCTCGCGATGGGCAATAACATCTTCCCATTGTGCTTTGGAAGCATTTGTAACAGGAGCCTTTACCAATTTAAAATTCGTAGCTCCATCCGCATTCGTACGAATGTAGAAGTGCTCTCCAAAATGGCTCACCCCATATTCCAAACCACGCTCGCGGGGCTGAATGAGTTGAAACTCTGCCAGCGGCTCATTGGCCGGAATAAATCTGTACTCATCGCTCATGGTCGAGCCACTGCCGATGATGATATATTCCTTGCTGCGTGTCTTGTATACGAAGGTTGAGAAGGTCTCGTCCTTTTCTTCAAAAATGAGTTCGTGCGTGCCGGTTTGGACATCCCAACGTTTGATCTTGTGGCTACGCAGGGTTTCCAAATCTTTTACCGTGTAGAACAAGTAGTTTCCATCTGCACTCCAGGTCGAACCTCCCGTACACTCGTTCTCTGTGACCACCTCAATGGCACCAGTGACCAAATCCTTGGTGTATATGGTGTAGATCCTGCGGCTGACCGTATCTACTCCAAAGGAG
>Ga0255774_10001169_pt1 | contig 22073 bp, 15 predicted proteins | sample 101ome_17_FD_179972 | JGI IMG/M metagenome (GOLD analysis project Ga0255774, IMG submission 179972) | Coastal salt marsh microbial communities from the Groves Creek Marsh, Skidaway Island, Georgia - 101407AT metaG (version 2) | ecosystem: Environmental > Aquatic > Marine > Intertidal zone >...
TAGTGGAGGCAAGTGGGGGGAAATACCTCGCTTAGCTCAGTTGGTAGAGCACCTGACTGTAGTTGTGTAAAAACAAACGTCTCAGCAGACATCAGGGTGTCCCCAGTTCAAGTCTGGGAGCGGGGACCACATTATCCAACGACGAGAGGCCGCCATCATCGTCAAGGTAAAGCGGTTCAAGCGGGTCGTCAGCAAACGATGGCTGGCCGTAGGTGAAGACACCTGACATCCATGGTGTCATGTCTTCGAGTTGCTTTTCCAGCTCCGTCAGTTGTTGCGGGATACCCAAGAAGTGGTCAGCAAACGCAGCCATGGCGAGGCTGGCGCGTTGTTGTTTGGCGTTGATGTCCTGGTACACGCGTTCGGTGGTGCTCGAGTCAGCGTGATTGAGCGCAGCAGCAGCGTCTTCCAGTGGTATGCCTTGATGGGGAGTTCATACAATCTTGAGAGCGCCACCAAATTGTCAGGGCGCAGTACAACGATTCATGAGTTGACAAAGCCTTGACAATCTTACGAATCATCTGACCGGTTTGCTGACTGCCGCTTCAGGGCCTCGGATTTCCTTCGCAGTTCTGCGAGCCGGTCATCATGAGTGAGTGATTTAGAGGTTGGTTCAGGTGTATTGGTTTGAGTCGAAGGGGTGGTTTGATTTGCAGCTCCCATCCCCGGGACTCCACCTCTTTCTTTCAAAATGTCATCTGCTCGACGACGTTGAATCTCCAGTTGGATTTCACTCAGTTCGTTGCTAAGGTCTCGTGCCCGTTCTTGTGGCTTCTTCAGTGATTCTTTGAGCTTCGATTTCAAGCCTCTTTTTGCCACTTTATCCTTTGTCTTGTTAAACTTCTTGAGATGGTTGAGTTTGAGTTCCTCTATCTCTTTGCTTACACCTTGTTGGGATTCAATCACTTTACGCTCTCGCTTAATCAGGTCCTCAGTGTCCATTTTTTGAATAGAGATGGGTTCTTCGACGGGTGGTGGCCGTCTCCCATGGCGTCGCTCCCACCTTTCTCGCCGTCGACGATGTTGTTGACTTGCATCCTTTGCAAAGGGATTGAACTCTTCTTTTCTACCTGGTTTCCACCACCGAGTTCTATCTTTCCATTCCTCCTCTGGATTGTTGTGATCTCGGATGATGTCTTCAAGCTGGATTCTGAAATCCTTGATGGAAAATGTGATTGAATTCAATCGGATTCGAAGTCTCCTTATCTTCCATTTGATGCCCTCAGGCACATGGTTTTCTAGGTAATGATTCTTCAGTTCAGTCCACTCTGAGGTGTAGGAAACAGCCCTGTTGAACCAGTCCTTGACTTCCTCAACTTTCCCAAGGTTTTCTCTGGGAACCGTTCGGAATTTGATGTTATGCTCCCTCTCGAGGCGTTCAATCACTGTATCTCTGAGTGGACCAAACTGCGTGAACAAGTTGTCAATCATTGCGGTATACCGCTCTTCAGACGGCTCATGAAAATCGGGGAGTATCTCAGTGATTAAAGGAATAATATCTTCTTCAATCGCACCCATTTGGAGCGCCTTTTGCTTAGCCTCAGCTCTCTTTTCGGAGCAAAATTCAGCGTGTTGAACAGATGAACTGTACCAATCGCTGAGCCAAATTGAGGGTGATGAAAACGTTGGCTTTGGAGCATCTGCGTCGATGAGATGTGCTGACCAATCCTCATAGTTGGTGGCCAAACTCATAGACATGGCTCTGAGCACCTCGTTTCGAAATGCTTCCAGAGGCTTCTCCAATGGGTACGGTTCGATTTCAAACGAGGTGAGAACTTCGGTCAGTGTCGCATGAAGGTAGGCATCCTCGCCACAAAACTCCAAGGCATCATTCAAGAGTTGTTGGCGTGGAGAGACAGCGTCTTCTACAGTGCGAATGAGATCTTCAAAGAAGGTTGACCAATTAAGCCGCGATTCAATATCCGCCGTTTTGAGGTTTGGAAATTTGTCTCCTAGGCGAGCGATGGCATCGGTTTTCTGTTTTTTCTCGTCTGCCCGGACCTGGAACGCTTGTTCAACCTCATCCGTAGAACTGAAATCTTCTATGTTCAGGCCGAAGGATGTCCCATGCTCTGATTCCAGCGATCGAAACTTCCGTTGGATTTTCTGTCGTAGTTCAACCTCTGCGAAGTGCTCCTTGTAGGCTTTATTGACGTCTTGCACTGACTCAAACGGCTCTTCCGAGCGTAGTCGACTTCCGAACTTCTTGACGTTCCTGTCGATTGCTTTCTGGATGGCTTGGATTAGATCTCGTCTGTCTTGCTCTTCTTGGAACAATTGTTCGATGTCCTCTGGCTTCATGACCTCAAGTTGTTGGTTTGATATGTAGAGGGAATAGCCGAATTTTGCAGCGCACTCTGAGAGTTTTGCCTGATTCTCTGCACGTCGCTTTCGTTTGTTTTCTGCATTCCAGTAGCGCTCTCGCTCGTAATACCGCTCTCTCCTTCTTGCAGGTGTTGTTTCCTTCTGGAGCAATTCCTCAACACCACCATCACGAACCCACTTTGCGAACTGGTTGTCGCTTTCAGTGACCGGCTCATCACGCAAGTCCAAGATAACCATGTTCATTTTGTAGGCCTTGTGTTTTTCTTCCTTTGGTGGATGTTTGTAGACGACTTCGATAGCAAACCATGTTTCGTCTTCGAACTTAACGAACACATCGGGTATGGTCGTGGTAACGGTGCCATCGCTTTGGCTTACCCGCAGTGATTCCTCAAGTCGGAGGTCGATGATCTTCTTTCCATGGTACTCTCCTTTGCTCTTGAGATACCGATAGACCTGCCGTTTGGTGACGTTGTGAAATCGAGACTCTCCTGTGTAGTTCGAGCTGTTGACGCACAGTTTCCGATTTTCCGGCTTGTGTTGTTTGGTGGTCCCATTCAACCAGTCTCGTGCAAAATGCCATTCATTCACAGGCCCTTGTTTCACGATCACCCATACCCCACATTCTTCATCCTCGCAACAGGTGTAGAGGCCCTTCGCAGGTCCAAATCGGGCTTTTGTTGCACCCTCCACCAAGGGTTCAGTCCAAACGCCGCCCCACGGATCTCGGTTAGCGTTGTTTCTTCGTCGAGTTTCGTTGATGTCCCACTCGTCTTTGTTGCCGACGAAGACGGGTTGGCCGAGGACCGTATCGTAGGCCCACTTGGTGTCTTTACGGGCCACGAAGGTGATGTGACCACCACCCTTCATAACCGTATGCTCGCCCAAAAAATCCACTTTCTTATGGGGAGCATTGAAGGACAGTTGCACATTGATATTGTCTACGAGCAATCCTATGGACGAGGTGAAACCGATGACTGAGAAGCCAAATCGAGACGAGAACGACAACATGCGAACGAACGAAACCTGGAAGACCCGGCAAGCCCGAAATTCTGTGCCCGGCCAGGACGGTCAAACTTCCATTACGATCGGTCAAGGCGATATCTCGGACTACCTCGTCATCGAAATCAAGTTCATGCGTGAAGGTGACGATTTCTGCTACATCGGATATCACGAGAGCATCTCAGACGATGAGCTCGCCATGCTGTTTGATGAAGAGTTGGAAGCGATGTTCGACGAATTGGTTGAGCACGTCACCACCGGGCGCGATGAGACCTCCGTTTTGCGTATCTATGAGGTGTTTTCGAAGGCGGTTGAGCATTGGTTGGGGGGGTGAATGAGCGTGGCTCACGAGAGGCGTTTTCTAAGAGGAAGCATTCAAGAGCCATCGGCGTCTCATCTTATTCTGCCCGAAACAGTTTCTCGGTGAGATCAACCTACTGAGCCAAGTGTGTCAGGAAGAACCGTATCGCGAATGGCCCCAACCTCTGCCGTCGGTCTCGAAGATGGAGGTGCCGACGGTCCGCCTTTCGTTCTCGGAATGGAAGTACTTCTCGCAGTGCCCGTACATGTTCAAGCTCCGCTTCCTCTACGGATTCAACGAACCGCTGGTTGAAGCCCTGGGCTACGGAAAGTCGTTGCACGATGCCCTCGCTGAAATCCATCGTGTTGCCATGGACGGCGTGGTGGTGGACGAGGCTGACCTGCCGGCTATTCTTGACAAGCATCTGAACCTCCCTTACGCTTATCCAAGCCTCAAGGAAACGTTGGGCATCGCCGCCTTGCGGGCTCTGGAACGCTACATCAACCATCACGGCGCGAACTTGACTGAGGCGACACACTCTGAACAAGCGGTGGAATTCTCGCCGCAAGACGGGCTGCTCGTTCACGGGCGCATTGACCTCATCACGCAGAAGGACACTGGCATTGTTCGCCTCATTGACTTCAAGTCGAATCACCGTGCCCAAAGCGAAGACGTCACGGAAGCGCAACTCAACGTGTATGCAGCAGGCTACGAAGACCTCATGGGCACGCTGCCCGACATCATCGAAATCTGCAACCTGGACCCGAAGGGCGACACGGTGCAGACACCGGTGGAGCGCTCCAAAGTAGAGGCGACCATCGCCGAAGTGAACGTTGCCGCTACTTCCATTCGCAAAAACGAGTACCCCCGAGTGGCGCTTAGCTCAGGGGCCTGCGACGGGTGTGGGTTGCGAGGGATTTGTCGGAATTAAGGCGGTCTTGAAGAGTATATATCCGCTCACTCATTTGAACAAACATGGAGACCCCCTTCGGACCGTTTGAGCCCAGCGTTGAACTTGATGAATCTCAGGTAAAAACACTCTTGCGTTCGTTGGAGGTTTTTGAGACCGTGAGAACGTCCGGTGATGGCTCGTTCACCGTGGATTTGAGCGAAGACCAACCCTTGATCGTGAGAAACATGTTGACCGGAAATCGGGTGGAACTTCCCATCTTCGAAGCGGCAGAATTGGATGCACAACGGTTGTACGGCTATCCGCCCACGAGCCACGTGCCGACTCGAATTAACGGCCAGCCATGCAGAGGCTGGAGAACCGGAGAAGATGGTTCTGGGTCGGCGGTGGATGCGTTAACTTCCATCATGCTCATTTGTTTCGACAATGAGTCTCTTTTGGACCGTCTGATGGAGCGTTGGTATTGAAACCAAATCTATCGCTTAGAGCTCAACACCAAGCGCCTTCATCTTGTCCATGAGTGGTTCGAGGTCCTGTTCATTTGCTCCCAATGCTTTTACTGCCTTGATCCAATCATTGAAGACCAAACTCATGCCGGTTTTATCTCCGATCACATTTAACCGTTCGAGGAACTTTCCAAAAATTTGATGCAAAAAACGCCTGAGTTCTTTATATGCTGTTGGATCTGTTTGCTTTCATGAACCAGTCATACCAGAAGAAGATTACACGAGCAAACCCAAGCCTCATTGTTGTGATGCTTGATGGTTCAAACTCTATGAGTGAACCATGGGGAAACAGCGGAAGCACCCTCTCGGAGGGAGCAGCCTTCGCTTTGAACAGAACCTTGCGTGACATGGCGCAAAACGCGTGCTACAACGCAGAAGACGGTGTTCGAGATTACATCAACCTCGCCGTTTTCAAGTACGGCACAGAAGCAGACCAGGACAACGGCGTCGAGTGGTCCCTCGGGAGCCTCTCACAGCCGAACACTGGATTCGCACCAGCGGGTGACTGGGTTCCATCCTACATCCGCGAAGAACGCGTCGACGGCGGGAACCTTCCTGTTTGGATTGAACCGCACGCGTGGGGATGGACCCCTATGTGCAAGGCCTTTGGCAGGGCCGCTCACGTCGTTCAGCAACACATCGATGCGTTTCCGGACTCGTTCCCACCGATTGTGTTGAACATCACGGACGGCATCCCTACGGACCACAACGACGATTGGGCTCAATTCGAACGGGCTGCAAGAGCCATCACCGAACAACACACCACGGACGGAAACGCGCTCTTGTTCAACATCCACATCGATGCCTCGGGTAACGAACACTCCATTTCGTTCCCTGATGCCCCGGTCACCAACTACTCGCAGTATGCAGAGCACCTCGGTCGGATCTCATCGGTTCTACCTGCAAACATGGTGGCACGAGCCAACGAAAAGTTGAGTCTCAACATCAGCGAGGCCGCGCTTGGTTACTGTTTGAATGCCGACTTGGAACAGCTTTCTGCCTTCCTTCAAATCGGGACCTTCGTGCCCGTTCAATCGTGAGGTGAGCATCATGAAAGCATCAACCAAAAATCCCGCACTCATCCTGTTCCTGGTGGATGGTTCCCATTCCACCGGTGCATCTTGGGTGACGGATTCAACAACAGGCGCAGAACAGAGCATTGCTTCGTCCATTGAAAGCGGTGTGAACAGAGCGCTCCACGACCTCGTCGTCAACGTGTGTTACGACGAGGGCGAGATTCGCAACAGGATTGCCTTGAGCCTTCTCATCGCTCAAGGAGACACCACCCGATGGGGTCTTGAGGGCGAGCGACCATCGGACGGATGGTTGCCTTCCGACGAGTGGTCGGTCATGGCCCCGCAACCGGAAGACGACGGTTCGCTCCCGAAATGGCTCAGCCTTCAACCAGAGGGTAAGACACCGATTGTTGACGGATGGCACTGTGCTTTTGAGACGGTGTCGGACTTCCTGCAGCAAAACCCAGAAAGTTCGGCCATGATCATCACGCTAACCGACGGCTCCTTTGAGGAGTTGAACCTTTCAGCCGACGTGGTTAACGACCTTCTCGAGCGGCAATCGGGGTTAACTGAATCCGCCAATTTCCTCCACCTGATCGGTCACATCAGCCGTGGTGGCTCAACACCCCTGGTGTTTCCGAACCAGCGACCCGATGGTGATGTTCAAGCCATGCTCTACGACCTTGCGACACAGCTTCCAAGCCACCTCTTTTCCGGACAATCACAACCTGTGCTGAACGGTGTCGCCATCGACAAGGAAGCCAAGGCCTACGTGCACAACGCCGACCATGGTCTGCTTTCGGAATTGATTGAACTCGGTTCACGGGTGGTTGACGGGGGGCCTGTCCCTGCTCCAGCAGAACTTGAGGAGGAAGAGTGATGCAGCCGTCCGATTGGCTTCCCATCGTCGAGAACGAAGAGGGCGCGTTCCTCCGGTCTCTCGGCCTTGAAGGCTACAGCATCCCCGTTGGCGGTGCGTTTGGAAACAGTTTGGAGTACCGGTACGGTGCGGCTTGGATTGTGTTTCAGGCCGTTCACCCAAGCAAACCTTCCAAAGCGATCCGCTTACCGATCGATGATCGATTTGCACAGGAGAAACACCTTCAGCGCCTCAACTTCGTTGCAAAAAAGCTCGATGAGTGCGGAGCCGATTGGTTCCCTTCCTTCACCATGCACTCGTACGAATTCGCAGCGTCCGCCCACCCCATCACCCCCGTGATGGTCATGGATTGGGTTGATGGCGAACCGTACTGGTTGGCTCTGTGGAATCGCCGTTCATCTCCCGACGAACTCGCCCACCTCCAGATGCAGTTTTCACGTCTGGTGACGGAGATGGTGTCCGCTGGTTTTGACCACGGTGACATCTCCGTGAGCAACCTGCGTGTGATGCCCTACGGTGGGCTAATGTTGCTTGACCCGGATGCTCTTTCTCACAAGGAAATGAACATCAAACGCAACCTCGAAGTGGGTCACCCCACCTGGAACCACACTCAACGGAAACCCGAGCACACGGAACATCTCTACCTGATTCCATGTGAACTGCTGACGTGGTTCACGGTGGCGCTGCAACTCAACGAGAACTTGCTCCAAGAAAAGCCGGACTCTGAGGAATTCTTCTTCACCGAGGAAGACCTTGCCGACCCGTTCAACTCACCGCGCTTTGCACAGTTGTGCAATGCACTCGGTTTGCAGGTTGGCTCCCCAGTCGCCCACCCGCTGTTCAACCTGATGAACGCGTTGTGCGCTGATTTTGAGGACGTGCCGGAACTGCTCGGCGTTCATGCCGAGGAGCCGGTTCAGCCTACCGTCACCATCGACTACCTGCTGAACCTCAAACCACCAACGCCTCTTCAGTCTCCAACGACGAGGCTGGGTGGTTCCCGTCGCGTCTTGAAACCTGTTTCACTGGCGAGAGAATTCAACCGCTTCAGGTCGGGGGTGAAACGTTGACCAGTACGCCACAGCGATACGGAAACGTGAGAGGAACGCTTCCTTCTCTGAACATTCGTTCCCTGTCACCAACGATCGTCGAAATTTCTCGCGAAACGACCTGGTTCCCCTTCTTCCCCAAAACGACTTGGGTGGAGTATGTCTTTACCGATGCTGAAGCAGCCAAGAAATTTCGTGACTTGCGCGACGAGCGGGATGCCCTTTCAGTTCGAGCAATCCAGCAAGAAACGGTTCTCAAATCCCTACGAACCGAATTGGCGGATGCGGAAGCAGAATTGTCGGAAGTCGACCAACTCAAAAGGGAGATCCAATTCCGCAGCAAGCTTTACAACGATTTGAAGAAGAAAGGCGACCGATGGCTCGACGAAATTCAGGGTTTGCGGAATAAGGTCCAACAAGCCAATTCTGAGAACATCAAAGCGCTGAACGCAGCACACCGTTCAGAACAGAAGTACCAGCAAGCCGTCATTTCCAGCGAGCGAAAAGAACGACAGCTCATGAGCGAGAACGACCGTCTCAACGGAGAATTGAACGCACTACGACAAGAGATCAAACAGGCTCAGGAATCCAAAGAACACACGCAGCGTCTGCTGAAGGTCCTGCCTGAACTCAGAGGGACGCCGTTCGGTGTTGAACGTGCCCTTCAGGATCATGGCGTGGATATTCAACCCATCACATGGGCCGCTTCCTACCCTCCGCTCGCAGGTCCGACATCGGCCTACACCCGGCCAACGCTCGATCACCCCAAGGTGAGCGTACGCGGCTTGTGCATGTCCAAAGAACGCGGAAACGTGCAGATGAGTCAAGATGCGATGGCGTTTGAGGTGCGTGACGATGAGTTGTATCTTGCAGTTGCTGACGGTGTGACATCGTCAAGCCGGTCTCGCGAATGGGCGCATCGAATCGCAAGAGCCTCGCTGTCGCGTCACCCCGTAAAAGCGCTCGAACGTGCGCAAACCGAACACCGAGAAGCGGCGTCGCTTCGTACCAAATTGGCTCCAGCAAGAGAATCTTGGATGGCGAAAGGCGTCGAGGATAAACCGGGGCAAGCCACGTTGGTTCGAATGCACCAGTCGCACAACGGGACCATTGCGCTTCAACGCAAGGGCGATGTTTGGGGTGCTGTCTTTGTTGACGACGCTTGGAACGTCATCATGGACCCTTCAACGGTGAACGCCACGACGGCCATTGATTCGCACCAACCCATCGTCTTTGACGAGGACACGGTGATCGATCAACCACAGCGAATGCTGTTGATGACCGACGGGGTGAATCCAACCTCTTCTGAGGGTCTTGAGGCTCTTTGGAACGCGCTTCATGATGACGACGAATCATCCTTCGACGGATGGCTTCGTGCTGCCGCAGATGCTGACACCTTCGCTGACGACGATGTCAGCGTTGTAGCCATCGATTTCATGGGGGCTTGACTCTCGGTCATCGCCTTCCATCGTTGGTCCAAATTAATTCTTTCTACGCTCCTTCTGTTGGTCATCTATACCTCAAACTGTGAGAGGGGAGACTTCAAAGTCTGTCACATTAACCAACACATCGGCGATTTGAGTGGTACCAGCGGCTCAGGGAGGAAATTCTGGTCGCCCAGAAAAATGTGAAGAATGTCGGTCTACGAACCTCGTTTACGAGGGAGCAATTGCTCTAATTGTCTGCGAGGATTGTGGCCTCACCATCGATTGGGTGGAACCAGGTAATGAGCCAAGTCCGGTCATTGAGAAGAAGGAAGGTTCTCCTGCAAGTTCACCCGGAAGAAAAAAACCCGCAAAAACTCGCCTCGAAAGGTTGGATGAGAAATACCGCACGTGGGACCACAATGCTGCCAATACGCGCGAGCGGTCTTGGAAACCGAGATTGAAGCAAATCAGATTTATTGGTAGCATTGAGGTACCTTTTGACCAAAGCAACCTTCTGAAAGATTGCAGGGCGTTGTACAAAGCGCTGGAAAAATTCAACCGATCCAGGGATGATAATTCGCTCAAGAAAAAGCGAGGAACAGACATGAAAATTGCCGTGGACGCCGAAGTGTTCCATGACGAGGAATCAACCCAATCCTCCTCAATCCAACAGCGTCGTGAAGAAGGCCGACGCCGTCAGACCAGGAAGAACAGTGTTCAAGTGACCAAAATGGAAGAGGTTTTGGTATTACGAAGTGAATTGGGAACATCCCCACAAGGCATTTTTTTGAAAAAAGGCAAAGGCCACCTCATGTTGAATTACATATGCAGCCTCAATCGTAGTATCAACAGACTGTATACCGATGAGTCTGCCAAGACCGATGGTTCGAACGGATACGATCGGGACAAGTTGGTAGACCGCTCCCGTGAGCTGTTCAACAGGCATTGGGTCGTAGCGTTATCAGTCCTCTCGGTGGGGGAGATCGGTGATGATGTTCGAGATGGATTTTTTTCTCTTCTCGTTGCCCTGCAAAATTACCCACTTTTTTCTGAAAAACAACAAAGAGCATATCATTTCGAGTTGTTGTATGTATATTTCAAGAAGGTTAGAAAATGCAAGATCACTCGGAAAACATTGTTTGATGGTATTTGTGAACACCTCAACTACACGACGGTTCCAAACCGAAACCAAGCTGCCGAGAGTGCCGCAAAGCAAATCGTTGAATTAAGAGGAGATGATTGAATTGGAAGAAAAGAAAGAAATAACACTTCTGCAGGTTGATTTTTACAACATCTTGGGGATTCCTCCTCAACGCGAAGTCGAGGTTTTGGAAGGTACCTATTTCTCCAGTAAAGATGATGAATATACTCCCTTGAGATTAAGCGCCATGCTCCATGGATTTGACGAGAGTGTCGATCCAAACAACCACCTCCAATTCCTTCAGAAGCAGCCGATTCCGGCACGAAGTATTCGTCTTCCTCTCGGCGATGGACTTACACTTGGATGGGCTCCCAATGGGTATGGCAAGACCTTCGTGTTCCAGCACCTTCTTGGCTCAATTTCTCCAGGAAGTGGCTACAAACAATATTTCGATCAAGCAAAGGCTTCCATTGAATCAACGAGCAGTCTTACTCAACCGTTCTGTGGGCTTGGCCTTTTGGTTCAACTCGGAAGCACGCTCACTTCGCTCGTTGTTTTCCCACCTCGTTACGACCCTTCCTCTGAAGCGATTGTCATCTCTGGCTACCAACGGGAATATCTTGATTCAGCGAACGATGGGGATTGGGTGTTTTCGTCATCCGGCTTATGGAATGAAGTGGACATAGACGATGACCGAATCCGTTCAAGGTCCCCCCGTTCGCTTGCCGAAGAGGCTGTTTTGGCATTTCTGTCACAGGAGGTGAACTATGTTGAGATTCCCAAGGTTAGCAGCCGAAATTTTTCGAATTTCTTGGAGGAGGTTGCAACCAGCCTAGATTTAGCAGAACTGCCAAATCATCAATTGAACCAACCTGAATGGGCTGCCAGAAACGCACCAATTTTCGGTCAAGCGCTTTCAGAAACGGTTCTTCAGATCACCAATCAATTGATGGTTTATGAGAAAATCAACGGCGAACAGCGTCATCAACTTTCGGCCCTCACTCACTCACTGGTTCAGGGTTTGTTCTCAAAATCCGGGGAATACTCAATTCACGACATTCTGAGATTGGTTGAATCAATGATTCCACTTCAATTCAATCACCAACTTCCAAATCATGATGTTATTGAGGATGTCATGGATGATTTCATTCTTGAATTACGTCATTATGGCCGCTTCCCTGAGAGGCCTGAACACATCGTTCTTCATGACCTGTCTCAACTGTTCACCATCCATCAGCTCTACGCCCGATTTGCTGGTCTCCTGAATCATTCAAACCATGAGGTCAAGGTCGTTCAGACATCCCTCAAGTCATTTTTCAACATGTTGTTGAATGGGTTGAAGGCAGAAGCGCTCTATACAAGGTACAGAAGTGCAATTTTGCTTCCATACCTTTGGCCCGGTATAGATGAACTTTGTTCGCGTGTTGGACTAGATATTCCTGAAGCCATTACTCAATTTACATCAGAGGAAGTGGTGCGGGATATCTTGGATTTCTCACATACCCGCGTCCCTATCGGCGATTTGTTTGAGATACCCGGGGCGATGATTGAGCGTGAGGGCGAGACCGAACGAAGGTTCAGAAATTTCATACATAGATTGGGACCAAAATCCGATCAGGAGGAAATTGATATCTTCGAAGCACCCTTTGCATTTACGCCAGATGATGCCAAACGGGGCGCATCGTACCGCTTTTTCCGTCAAGAAACAAAGGAGCAGAACCGTTCTATGGGTGCCGAAAGCAGCCCAAGCCCTATCCATCGTTCTCTTTGGCCTACCTTGTATCCTACACCTTTGTTCCCCTTGGCCAACATGCTGGCTCAAGTGAATCAGAACCTCAACGAAGACAGCAATCCATGGGGCGTGGTGTGTGAACTCTCCAAGAAGGAAGATTCCAATTCGGGGCGACTTATTTTCCGTCCAAAAGGGAGGGTTGGTGATGAAATCCCATCGAATATTCTCTCGTTTGGTATGCGCTCTGAAGTGGTTCTTCAAATGGCCCTTGCGAAATTCCTCTACGATGCGACAACCGGGTTGAAAGGGGCTTCACGCCGAGTGCTGATCCTCGATGAGTCAGAGGTTGGTCGATCAGAATATTGGACGAGCCTCCTTATCGACCGTTTGAATCAGTTGCAACTTGAGGTCAAGGACCTCTCGGGGATTTCCATTCTTGTCGTTTCACACCGAGGCCTGGTTCTTGAAGAGGCACGGGATGACGGCGAATACGAGGTCCTTCACCCCTTAACGTCTCGTCGAGGGCATGAGGAAGAGGAATGAGGATTGCCGGAGTGGAATATTTGAAAAATATCCTCATTCGGTTGTTGAATTGTATTCTGCCAGCCGTGCTCTGAGGGCTTCCTTGACCTGTATCCCCGTGATTTTGTCGAGGAGCTGGTCGATGAAATCCAAGACATCGCTTTCGTAACTTCGAATGATTTTTTGGACAATTTCTTTGTTGTTTTCAATTGCCTCATTGTCATATTCTTGTGTTTGTTCAAGGGCGATGGTCAACAAATCCTTCTTCAAACGCTCTTGCGAACTCTGTTCTTCCCGTTCCACAGCATCTCTTGCTTCTGCTGAGTGTTCCGGCGGAAGGAGATAATCGCGCACGATACCTTTGACGCCGGTGAGTTCCACAACATGCTCTGCGAGCTTATTTCTGGTAATCTGCGGATTTTCGAGGACTGCGATAATAAATGCGATGATTTCCTGGATGTGGTCGTCTTTGACACTTTCAACTGGGATGTAGCCCTTCTTTGTCCATGTCCACGTGTATTTCATCGCTCGTCTCTTTCTAAAAACGGTAAAATCAGCAACTTTGATTTGTTTAAGTTCAGCAAGGAACGCCTTCGTGTCATCGCTTTTTCCCCAGATGTCCTCTAGGATGTTAGCGAGGCGTTCCATGTTCTCAAACCGGTCGTGCAACTCAAGGAAGCTCAATCGGTCCTGATTTTTCGGTTTATTCTCTATGGTATAGTCCTTAAATTTCTCAAACTTTTTCCCTCCACCTTGCTTGTTGACTCTGTATTTGGCGGGTTCTAAATCAAACACGCTCTCGACCAAGTTTTGTCCTTCTGCAAGCGTTGCACCATACCGATACTTGCCGAATGTTGCTCGGCTTCCTCTACCAAATACCTTGTACATCTCGTCAAGTAAGATACCTCGTTCATGGCGTAGGGTATCGGTGATGATTTGGATGAATGAGGTTTCGAAATCAACTGTGTCGAGACTGCGGTCACGGAGTTGCATGAATTTTAACGTTGCAGTGATGTTGTGTGCCCCGGTTTGTTCAAACAATTCAATGGCACGTGCGATGTCCTCTTCAAGAAGAGCAATCATTCCGGGAATCAGCCTTCGTTGTTCTTTGAGTGTTGGAGAGGATTCAAACACCCTCGAATACGCCTTACCGTTCCATGGAACTTGAATCCCCTTGAGTAATCGACTCTCATCGAGAAGACGTTCACCGAAATTTGGATCGAAACGTTCCTCATTCCAATCCTTGATGTCGACGCTCTCGTTGACAAATCCGTTTTGGATTAGGGCGTAGACAACCGATGCCTGATGGTTGGTGAGGAAATCTCGCCATCCCTCCATGGTGTTTTGGCTTTCTGAAAAGAAAAGCACATTCAGCAACCAATCGTAGGTGTCGCGAGACTTACGTGTTTGATTGTGTACGACTGAAAGGTATCCGACACGGTCTTTGGATGAATTAAATCTTGAAGTCGATGGACCACTTGTTCCTCGTTCTACAGAGAGATTGGCGAGTTTATTCGCTGAGACGATGTAGGCAAACCACCCCTTGAGGAGGCCTTCTTGATTTTGTTTGAGGTCTTCAGCAATGGCTTTCCCGAGCAATTCGCCCTTCTTTTGGGCAATCTTCTTCTTTGTTTCTTCGGCGCTAAGCCTTTCTTCCGGATTGAATTTATCCAGCTCCGCTTTCTTTGGGGTGTACACTGTCCAATAGTCAAGACATCCGATATAGGCAGTTGAAAGATTTGTGGAACTCGAAGCAAAGGATGGGAATCGAATTTTTTCCATCGGGAGACGGGTGAAGTTTTGATTTTCCAAAACACTGGGAAGTGTGGCGAGGGACGAAAACATCAGTTCTTGGAAATCAAGCGATGTCTTGGCTGCATCGTCCTGCAAATCTGCATCGTTGAACACCCTGGTGAGCAGATTGTGAATGGGGTGTTGACTTGAAAAGATATATTCTGCCTCTTCCAGAGGTTCGGAAGTTGAGCGTTCACGGTATTGAAACTCTCGTAGAACATTGATACGTGTGTCGATTGCGGTTTTCTTTTCCTCATTGAGAGCTGTCTTGTCTTCCTCATACTCTTGCGATGACATTCTTTTTCGTTTCTTCTCCAGAGCGAGTTCTTTTGCTGTTATCTGCTCAAGAATCGCATTCGAACTGACCACAGCATCGGTGTTGAGGATGTATTGATACGCCTTCTCAACAATTTTTTCAGTTATTCTTGGCATGTTGATGTTCGCCCAATTTTTGAATTTGAGAATTTCTAATTTTGAGACGAATTCGCCGATGGTCGGTGTCTCTACGATGGAGGTGGCGAGGGCTTGCCGTGCGTGAATTCGCCCTTTGACCACCCCTTCAAGGAGTTCGCTGACCTTTGCTTTGAAATCCTTGGGACAACTTGGATGTTTGATGACTTCAAAGAACCAATTCCAAATTTCAATCGCCTTCTTTTCTTCATCGGTGCGATATTGTTCGTCAATGTATTCGAGCAGATTTCCAAGGAATTCTTCCGCTTCAAGTGTGTTCATTGAAATCATCATCTTGACCTTGAGGAGTTGAGATTTTTCACCACTGTCTTTCTTCAAGTTCAAAAGTTCAATCAGCGCTGCTTGTGGAATGGTATAGTATGCCTGGCTGCCCGCCAACCAGGCTTCCGTATTTGATTCAGCCTCACCAAAATCATCACGAGGGTCATGCAAGTTCCAGGAGCCAAGATAAAGGCGTGGAAGGGCGGGCGCCGGCCAACCCCATTCATCGCTGAGACCGCCATCTTCAAAATGAAATGTGGTTTTCAGCAAATTTCGAATCTTGTTTGTATCAGATGAATTCATGGAAAATGTCGGTTGATCCAAGAGCTCGAGCCAATGCTTTGTGTCGGTTAGTTGGTTGGTTTCTGAATCAAAACAGTTGAGAAGGGTTCTCACACACATTGAGAGGAAGGTCTTGTTTACACCACTGTTGTCTTCCTCAAGCCGGAGGAAGTGATTCACGGCGAAAAACAACATTAACGAGGCAACAATATCGTCGTCGAACCGTGTGCCACTCAACGGGAACTTTTCCAAATTCCTCGCATCCTGCAGCGAAAGTCTCCAACCCTTCCTTCCTTCTAAATCGTTGCCGGTAAGTTGCAAGCCCTTGATTTTGTAATGTTTCTCTCCGGATATTTCGAGATGAAAGAGTTCTTCAATCTTCTTTTTGTTTAAACCGGAGCTGCTATTGAGTTCGCTATACAATTTTTTCAGCCATTTGACCAAGTAGAATAGGTCCTTGCTTTCCATGTCCTCTCTTGAGCGAGTCAATAACCGCTCCCATCGCAAAAGATTGGTGTTGTTTTCAAGAGCAATTTGGTAGATCAGTGCGATAGCATCTTCGTATCCAGTTGCGTGCTGAAGGATACTGCTCAACCAAGCCTCATGGTCGTCCTGGAGCAATGTTGTGTTGATGTTTTGTGCCTTGACGAAGTTGGGTGGATCGAGCAATACATTCAGGTATTGGGAACGGGTGATTTGAACGAGGTATTCACAAAGAGTTTCGGAGGAGTGCTGAATTTGCCCTCCCATCAATTCCCTCGCCGGGAGGATGATGCTGATAGGGAGCGTTAACCCTTTGATCCCTTGGGAAGAGAAGATCCCACGGCTGGCCAATTCATAATTCCACTCAGTCAGGCGATTGGCTTGTGTATTTGGCGGAGAATCTTCCTCATCCATTTCCTCAATACGTCGTAAAAATTTCTCTTTGAATTGATTTAACATTGCATTCAAGTCATGGTGCCAAGGGGTGTCACTGAGTAGCAGTCGTGCAGTCAATGGATTGGTATCGTTTCTCCATGCTTCGTCTTTGTCGGTTCCAAACTCTTTGGCGATGTCATTATCGCCTTTTGAATAGGAGAGTGATACACGGATGGCAGGAGGCTTTGTGGAGAGACGATCGTTGAGTTGATTGGGGCCAATTTCTAGTTGGGATTTTAACACCTCCAAAATTTCTTGCATCCAAAAGTTGTCAATCTCTTGGTCGTTTTCCCTTAGCGTGGGTACCAAGAAGACACCTTTTCTTCCAAAAACGGTTTTTTCTATTTTGGCTCCCTTGCCGCCAGCCTTTTTTCCAGCCTTTCCGCTATCAATATAGAGTTCCTCGAGTTTATCCAAGACCTCTTGAGCATAGGGCAACATTTCGTCAAAGACCCGGTAACTTGAAAGAAAATTGGGGGCTTTTCGGCTGTCAAGATTATGGGCGAGACTGATTTTTTTTCCCTCTTCACCTTTTCCTGCCATCGCACTAAATCGATTGAGTGAGACCCACCAGTTTTCGTAAAGGCCTCGAAAATGATCGTTTCGGGGAATGTAGATGAGGTGATTCACATTCTGGTTTTCATCACCCGCACAAATGAAACGAAATTCTCTGTATTGGTTGCCGTCCTGTCGGTTTGAAAAATGGTGGAGCAGATTGCGGATTTCACTGATGTTGAAATCTTGAATTTCGTCGACAACGAAATAGTCAATTTTTCCTTTGTGCGTCTCCCATAGCGTGTTTTGCCAGTTCTTCGGCGTTTTTGCTGCAACGTTGATCATCGATGTGTGGTCCCAAAAAACAACACCCTTGTCTGGGGTTGCGGTTGTTTGTAGGTAGGGTTCAATTTTTTTCAAGTGTGTCTCAAAATTACGTTTTTCTTCCTTGTAATCCAAAAATTGCTGAGCAGTGTAGTGATGGTTTTTGTTCAATGCTTGAGGCTGATTTGGCTGATTCAAGTTTAGCCGAGTCTCCGTCCAAATTTTTTCTTCCTTACCCGGGAATTTTTTGACATACTCTTTGTTCCATAGATAGTAGTTCTGAGGCGTTTCAAACAAACCAAAAATGAATCTGCGCAGCCGGGTGTTGAATTCTTCGGGCGAAGCCGTTTTGAAGCCGGGAACATTCTTTTCCAGATAACGGTGTGATAACCTCTCCTGAAGGTTGTATTTTGGAGACGGGGGAGTGGTGACGTAGAGGTCCTCCGGGGTTTGGAACACGATGTTTTGGATTTGCTTCTCCGTGTCTTGTTCATCAAGACGATAAATATACGTCAAAATAGCCTTGATTTCTTGCCTAGCCTCGTGTTTGAGTTTCCTCGAAGGGACATAATACATGATTCTTGTTTGTTCGTCAACGATGTCTTCGGAAATGGCCCAATTTTTGGCTAATCGGTCTGCGCAGACCATGTGGAGCATGGTTGATTTTCCGGTTCCGGGTGCACCACTGAAATTGATGAAGCCTGATTCTGTTGATTGAAAATCAGCCAATGCATCAATTTGTTCACTGCTGCTTCGTTTCTGCTCATCACCCGCAGTCGTGAGGAGACGGATTTCAATAAATTGGTAATTCAAGACCTGGTTAAATTCTTTCCAGTTTTGAGCGAGCAGAATATCAGTAGGGAGAATCTTGCTGCCTGAAAATTCGGACCACATCGGATCTGACCATTCTGTGCCCGGGGCTTCTGAGCCTGAATATCGTTCGCCGAACATTCGCATGAATCCGGACTCCTCTTCGTTATCGAACATCGTCGGCATTGAATCGGCTTGAATGGTGTCTTGAGCAGGCTTGGGTTGAGTTTCATTCTTTCCGAGGTGGATAAAGACTCCGTGTTTTCCTTTGACTTCGTTGGCGAGTGAAAACGGATAAATGAAGGTAGCATAGTATGAATTATTGACTTTGGTCTCGATTTTTATTTGATTATTGAAGGATGTATTCAACCAGGTTTTAGACTCCCCTTTGTGGTCTAGAAATGAACTCACCTCGTCGCGCAGGAAATTGGTGAACCCCTCTGTTTCTGGGCTCATTTTACGCAACAACTCAATGGCGGGACGGCTGAGAAAAAACATCCACCCAGCGGTTTGATTTTGGCGAGTGTTTTTGTCAGCTCTGTGAAAGCGTGTCTTCCAAAGGTCAGCGATTTTTGCTTGGAGAAATGCATTTTTCATCTCCTTCCTCGAGTCCAACCGCATCCCTCCGCTATGATGGAAGTGGTCACCTTATATGACTTCAACCATCTCAAAAACATGACTGGATATCGCTGGCGAGGTGCCTCACCACCCAACTCATGTGTTGAGCAATTTATATGCAGTTACCAATCATATCCACCATGGAAGCAGTAACACCGTTTGGAACCATCACCTTCCCGCCACAACTCGCCCCTCAACAACGTGAAGCCGTGGTGAGGGCGTTGAATTGGTGCAAGGATCTCTCTGAACCAAACTCGCTGTGGACACTCGGAAAGAACGAGGTGGATATGGGCGTACCGCTTCATCGCGAGGTCAACGGGCGTACGCTTTCGCTGTATCCCCTTGTCGCTGCGAAGCTCGATGCTGCCATCTATGTACCAGAAATCGACCTCCACCACGTACCGGTTTTGGTTGACGGGCACAAGGTCTGCGTCATCGGGCGACGAGGGCGAGGGCACGATCTCCATACCGATTTGGTCGCCTCCTTGGTGCTGTTCTTTTGCGAAGAAGACCCACCCATCTCGATGATGCCTCGAACCCTAATTCGAGCGTTGTATCCGGAGCAATACACGCTGTCAGGGCATGAACGAATGCGCAACGTCCTCCCAATCGCAATTCGGCAAACGGCCATCATTGAGGCATTTACAGCATCGGTTTTGGCAGAGGATGAACCAGCAGCCTTCCACATCGAGGCGCTGCCCCTTCGAGACTGGCAGGTGCTTCGGGACCGCTATCCCTGGGCGGACCATCCAGAACTTGCCCTGGAGATTGCAGAATGGGTCATGGACGGCTTGGAACGGCCAATCAACGACCACCTTTGGGTGATGGACATTTTCCGCACCCATGCACCGGACGATTATCAAGCGGTCATGCTTCCTGCTTGTTTGCGGTTTCACTATCCGGAAATTCGTGCGCAAGCCTTGCGAGAATACCGTCCCGAAGACCCCGAGACGGCCTGGGCTCATCTCGAAGATTGCTTGGAGGATGAGGCCCAAGATCTGTGCATTGCTGCACATAACACGCTTCAATCCTATCCGAACCTCAAGGAACAACTCACCAAGAAAACCATTGAATTGGTAGCGGAGTTCAACCCGGGTCCATTTCAGCGTCATATGGTGGCTTGGCTCTCTCAAGAACACGATGTGGACGGGTTGATTCAAGAGATTCTTCCAACACTTGGACCGTATGAAATGCGTCGATTTCTTGACCAAATCAAGACCTACGATTCGTGGTTTGAGAACTTCTGCAAGGTTTGGCTCGAAACACGGTTCGAGGGTCTGCACGCGGGTATCGTGAAGTGCAGCGGCACCAACATGAGTTTCAATCCCTTCAACCTCTGGCTGCCGCTGATGAAAACCGGTTGTGGGAGTTTGAAGGTGGCCATTTTGGCCAATCTGCATCGCCTGCCCGACGAGCAAGCCTACCAGTTGCTGAAACTCGGTTGGACCAGCCGTTGGCGCTTCGTTATCCGGCGTACACACGCCATCGTGGAGCAGCACTACCCCGATTATCCGGAGAAGGAAGCGATGCTTGAACACGGTCTTCGGTCGGCCGAATACTGGACGAAGAACCGCTCATAGGCCGCCTCTTGCACCATCGTTCCGTCGATGATGTGTGGCGGAACGCCCTCACATCTTGGGTTGAGGCATGTCGGTAGCAGCGTTGCCGAAGGTGTACATTTGCATCCCAGCATCCCGGTACAGTTTGGGCATCTTCCCGTCGGTGGCATACCGGTAGAGAGCGACCACGGCCACCTGCTCAGCGGCGTTGACCCAGGCCACGAGCAGCCCGAGGAGGATCGCCCCAACGAGCAGACCCGCCGGCCCGATGGCCACAGTAAGGGCGATGGTGAGCACGACCAGCGGGATGCCCATGAATAAACCCACCAAGCCGATGCCGAGGCCCGACGTGATGTTCTCGCCCCAGGTGCGGAAGAACATGTCCTTGCTCGATTTGAGCGACTGTCCAACGGGTTGGCCTTCCAAAATGAGGTGGGGGAGCATGAAGAAGGTCATGACCCACCAAGCGAGACCGCCGATGAAGTGGACGATGACGGCCAAGGCTTGGGCGCCGCCGTTATCGCTGCTGCGAGCGGCCCCTTCCAAGGCCTTGAGCAACAAGCCGACGGTACCGGCGATGACGCCCCATAGGACGATGATGGGCAGGCGCTTGACCGCTGCGCTGATGCCGTCAGAAAAGGAGGGGTTGCCTCCCGTCAAGCGAATGTTGGCGTTGGCGATGATGGCGCAGTTCCAAAACACCACGAAGATGCTGAGCAGCATGTAGCCCACGAAGGAGAACATCAGGTAGGAGGAGGTGAACGACCCGTCTGGGTTTACGGCCCATTCCATTTCCAAAAATAGCGGAATGGACATCCCGACCAAGCAGGCCAGACTCATCAACCCGGCCAAAATCATGTAGACCATCAGTTCGGGGTCTTTCTTGACCACGCCCATGCTCAACTTGCTCATTTCCCAGCCGCGTCCGATGGTTGCAAAGAACCCCATGCGAAAGAATCGCTTTTTCAGCGCTATAATTCACTTTCCCCGTAAATTTCGCTGGCGCAAGGCTTCCACGGCAAGCACGCTCACCGCCACCTGAAGGTTGTACGAAGGCACGAACCCGTCCATGGGGAGTTTGACCACGGCATCGGCCGCCTCCAGCACGGGCGCGCTGACCCCGTCCCGTTCGGCGCCCACGACCAACAGCACGTCCCCGGTCAAATCGGCATCCCACGGCCCCTGTTCGCCGACATCTTCGGCGACCACGAGGCGGACGTTGTGGTCGTTTGCAGCGGCGAGCACGGCTTCGGTCGTGGTGTAAATCACGGGAATGAACCGGTCCGCTCGCATGCTGGCGCGGCGGATGGTGCGCCGTTCTTCATGGGTCTTGCTGACGTTCAAGACGACGGCGTCTGCACCCGAAACCTCGGCTGTCCGAATGGCAAAACCGAGGTTGGTGGAGTATTCCACGCCGTCGAAAAACCAGATGCAGCCGCCGGCGGCCATCACCTGGTCGAGCGTATCGTGTTGAGGGCGTCCGGTCAACGCCAACGCGACTTGAGCGCCGTCGGCCGACATGCGCCACAAGTCGTTGGCTGAACCCTCCTCCAAGGGCACGCCGGCCGCCTCGCACAGGGCGCGCAAGGCGGTCGTGTCGTGGGCTCGGTCAACCAGCACCCGGTCGATGGCTTGGCCGGCTTCAAGCGCCTCCATCACGGCAGCGAGTCCGGTGATCTGGCCTGCCATGCAGACGGGTGGGGCGATGTGCTCAAGAGGCTACCTCTTGTCGC